>ERZ1370068.4648-contig-3709_pt1 | contig 103461 bp, 154 predicted proteins | sample MGYA00561227_ERZ1370068 | MGnify/ENA primary metagenome ERZ1370068 (study PRJEB38410, sample SAMEA6850437) | metagenome | study: Metagenomic assessment of the ecological functions of the soil: analysis of the soil microbiota associated with the...
TTGTGCGCCCGTTCAGATTCAGCCTTGCTGAATCGATGCCGGAAAGCCTGTACTGGGCGTTGAAATTCTCGGTCGAGGCGTCGGGTTCGTGCCCAGGGTTGCGCATCGTTGCGGTACTTGCCCGACGGCGCTGATGAGGTCCGTGCTGTTCATGCCGTCGTTCGGCGTTTCCGGGCCGCTGGGAGATCAGGCGCGCTGATGGTAGCGTCGTCGGCGGGATAGCTGACAGATAAGCTGTGGGCTGCCGGCCATGGCGGCCGTCACCTCGGCGGAATGGCTCGCCTGCTTCTCGTTGTAGGGCGTGACCGGGACGATCTCGCCGTCGAGCTTACATAGGTCTTGGAACTCGGCCACCATGTTGCCGCCGAAATCTGTTCACTGGATGATCGCGAGCTTCCAGGCTGGTCGATCGCGTGCTGTGGCGGCGACGCCCTGCTGTGCGTCCGGCGATGGTTGGGAAGCACGCCGTTGGTCTTGCCGTCGCGGCCGAGCGGCGGTCAGCGTCGGCGAGGACGAGGCCGGCGAGACCTGCACCACGCTTCGGCGGGCGCCGTGACCGAGGTCAGGATCGGGATCGACACTGACGAGATGATGCCGCCGATGATGACCGGCACCTTGCTTGATCATTGCACGAGCTGGGTCGGCGGCATCGACGGCGCGACGGTTGCCCTGGCTCTGGCAGTCGCGGGTGTCGCGTCACCAGCTTGCAGCCGATTGATGCCGCCGGCGTCGTTGATGTCGCGGAACGCCATCTCCACCGATTTCGAGCCGGCCTGGCCGTATTCGCCGGCGGGCCCGGTCAGTTCCATGAGCCACGCCGACGGTGATGTCGCAGTCGGCGGCCTTCAGACTGCCGGTCGCCGCCATCAGGGCGATGGCGGCCGACGCGGCCAGAATTACTTGTTCTCATTGGTTTCCTCCCTGCTCCTTCTTGGGGTCGGATTGAACCTGATCCGCTTCAGTCGGCCACCGGCATCCAGGTTTCCTGCAGATGGCGCCAAACCACGCCACGCGGGGCCGACGGGGCGGCCGTGAATGCAAGGCCGTCGAGCGGCGCCGCGTGATCGATCCGCTACGATAGCTGTTGCTCGACGTACCCCGAGCAAGACGGCATCCCGCTCCCGCCAGAGCGGCTCGATGGCGGATATGACGATGGAAAAATCGGCGGGCTGGGAATTCCGGGCCGTGCAGCAAGCGCTCAAGGAGCGCGCGCGCGGGCGATGACCACGCCGTCCGGGTCACCATCCGGAAATCAGCGGCCAATGCGGCCTCGCACGAGCCCAGATCACCGGCGGTCGAGCCCTCGGCGGAACCAGGCGACGAAGAATTCGTGCAGGACTAGGACCTCGTCCCGGGCGAGATCGACCAGCGGGCGCACGTCCGTCATGACGCCTTGGCGCTCAGGTTGTACTTCATGATCGAGCCGTGCCGGCCGGCGCGGTCGCGTTCGAGAGGCGAACACGTCGCCCGCGGGTCCCATCGCGCCGCGCGAGGCCAGGCGCCGATTTCGACGCCCGGTCTTGATCGGTCAGCCGCAAGGAGCCGGATACGCGTATTCGCCGCCAGATGGAGCGCGGTTGCGCGCGCCGACGATCACCGCCGCCACCTGCGGCCGCTCCAGCACATAGCGGCTGGCCACCGGTTGCGATGTCGACACCGCGCGCGCCGCGATCGTCCGCAGCGCCTCGAGGTCAGCTGGAACAGCGGCCAGCCGCCGAAATCGTCGGTGATGTGAGCTTCGTGTTTCGTCAAGCGACCGGTTCTCGAGGAGCCGCGCAGGCTCCGGCGCACCCAGCCACTCCGCCGAGGAACCCGCCGGCCACGGAGCCGTAGCAGAGAAGCTGGATGCCCGTGGCGGCGGCAGGCGTCGATGAAGCCCTGCTCCGGCCGATGGTCGAGCAGCGAATACTGCACCTGCATGGCCGCCATCGGCACGCCGGCGGCGGCGAAGCGCTGCGACATGGTCGGTGTCGAAATTCGATGCCGCCAAGCAGATCGATCTTGCCTTCGCGCCGGAGTTCGTCCGAGCCAGCTGCGCGGCCTCCGACGCCAGCCGGATCGCGTAATCCCACCAGTGGAACTGGACGAGATCGGGCCGGTCCATGTCCGCAGGCGCTGCAGCGAGCGGTCGATGATGGCGCGGACGTGGTTCTTCGTCGAGCGTCGGCAGCAGATTCGAGGTCGGGCGCGAACTGGTGTGCACCTTGAGGCGCGCCAGCGCTTCGTGGCGCCGTGGCGGCGCGCATAGTCCGTGCGGCTTGCTGCCACGTCAGGTCTTCCACGCCGGTGTAGATATCGGCACAATCGAACGTGAAGATCCCTGCTTCCGCTGAAAGCCGCGAGATCGGCCACTGCTCGGCGCGCTCGACCCGCCCATGGCCGCCCGCCAGCTGCCAGCCGCCGCGGATGATGCGGAGATCCGGTAGCCCGATCGCAGCTCGAACGTCTCGATGTCGCTCACGGTCAGGGCTTCATTCGCCGTCGGCGGCACAGCGGTGGTCTGCCGATGGGGAGAAGCGGCGCTTGCCACGTGCGGGTGATGCGCGAGGCGGGTTGGACCGGCGTGGGGTCGGGGCAGGGCGACCTCGGCGCGATCCGTCGACATCCAGTCGCTCGGCATGGGTCGGGCGTTGCTTCCGCGCCCGGGATGCAGCGGCGGCAGGGCCGCCAGCGAGTAGATCGAGAGCTCCCTGCCCTGCACGGCGGGTTGCAGCATCTCGCCCGCTGAGCTCAACGAAATATCGTACTTCCCTGGAGCTTGGCGCCGCCATAAGCCACGGTCGCGCCGGCGGCGCCTGACCACCTCGACCTATGGGGTCCAGTAGAGTTCGAAGCAGCGTGGTCTCACTGAGGTTGCGCGCGATCTGCCGCCGGGATTTGAGCTTGTGCTGAACTTTCCGCTTTCTATCTGCGAACCTTGCATCGTCCACCAGCAACCCGTACGGATCTCGCTATCAACGCATCGGAAAATCAGCGCTCGAAACTCGTCGCGACCCGGGCGATCGAGGAAGGACATGCTCGAAGCCCGGTTGCGGTGTCGAAGCGGCTTTGGCACGGCAGCAGTGACTGAGCCGTCGACCAGGAATTGTCGCCTGGCGCGGTGGCGTACGCGGCTTGAGATCGCCGGCCTGATCGGGCCGAACTTTGGCATGGACGCAGAGCCACGATGTTCTGCTCGGCATGATGGCCGGCAGCTACCGGCCGAACGGCGGCGAGATCCGGCTCGAGGTCGGGCGATCACGCGGCGAACGCCCCGGCCCATCGCTGACGGCTCGGTCATGGGCCTGGGGCGGACGCTTGAGATCGCGGCGCCTTACCGAGCCCTGGCCGTGCTCGCGAACCTGCTCCTGGCGGCGCGCGAGCCAGACGGGCGAGCGCATCCTGCCGAACTGGCCGAGCGCCCGGCGGCGCGACGAGTGAGCGCGCGCGAACCTGACACGAAATCTGAAGAGCGCTCGTGCCCTGCTCGAGTTCGTGGGACTCGGCCGGCCTGGCGCGCGAGCCTGCGCGCACGCTCGGGCGGGCAGCGCAAGCTTTGAACTTGCGCGCGTGCCTGATATTGCCGATCCCAGATCATCCTGCGCTGGACGAGCCCGCGGCCGGCGTCGAACCCGACCCTGCTCGGAGACGATCATCGCGCGCATCCAGGACATCAATCGCCGGGGCGTGACGCTACTGCATCATCGAGCACAACATGGACCTCATTGCCCGCCTGGGTGTGCAGCCGGCGTGTTCGTGATGGCCAGCGGCCGGCTGCTCTGCGAAGGGACACCGGAACAGGTAGCGGGCGATCCGCGCGTGATCGACGCCTATCCCGGCGGCGCGCCGGCATGAGCGCGAGCGCGATCCCTCGCCGTCGACGGCATTGGTCGCCGGCTATGAGCCGGGAGTCCCGATCCTGCGCGGCGTCGGCATCGCCGTGAATGCCCGCGAGATCGTCGTCATCCTCGGGCCGAACGGCGCCGGGAAATCGACGCTGGTGAAGGCCGTCGCCGGCCTCGTTCCGATCTCAGCGGGGAGCGTCAGATCTCGCCGGCCAGGAGATCATGGGCGTGCCGGCGCACCGGATCGTGCAGCGCGGACCTCGCCTTCGTGCCGCAGACGGAGAACGTGTTCACGGCAATGACGATCGAGGAGAACCTGCAGCTCTCTGGGCATGATCCTGCACGAAGGCCGGGCGCGCGCGACAGATCGAAGCGATGTATGCGGCCTCTTCCCGACCTGGCGCGGCAGCGCCGCCTGGCGGCGGGCCGGCTCTCCGGCGGCCAGCGGCAGATGCTGGCGATCGCGCGGGCGCTGATGATCCGAGCCGAAGCTGCCTCATGCTCGACGAGCCCTCAGCCGGGCTGTCGCCGGCTGGTGGCGCAGCGTGTTCGCCAAGCTCGTGAGAAATCCACCGCTCGGGCGTCACCATCCTGCTGGTGCGAGCAGAACGCGCGGGCGGCGCTCGCCGTCGGCGACCGCGCCTACGTGCTGGCCGAAGGACAGAACCGCCACGAGGGCACCGCGGCGACCTCGGGAACGATCCGGTGGTCGCCCGGCTCTATCTCTGGCGGCATGGCCGCCGCGCGCGGGCGCAGCGCGAATCCATGACGCTGCAGTTCCTCGCCGACGGGCTGGTGATGGGCGCCATGACCGGGCCTCGGCGCCATCGGCCTGACCCTCACCTATTCGATCCTGCGCTTCGCCAACTTCACCCATGGCGACCTCATCAGCTGGGGCGCCTATCTCGACGCTGCACTCTCGGCCCTCGCTCATCGGCGCCAGCCGTGCCTCGACGGCGACGCCGATCGGCCCCTTCTCCTTCGGCTGGCCGGTGCTCGCGGCCGGCCTCGTCGCGATGGCGCTGACGGGACTGCTGGCCCTCGGCGCTCGATCTGCCTCCTGTTCGCGCGCCTGCGGCGACGCGGAACGGCCATCATCATGGTGATCGCCAGCTTCGGCGCGTCGCTGGCGCTGCGCAGCCTGCTCGAATTCCTGTTCACGTCGGAGCCGACCTACTTCAGCCGGGAGATCCAGATCGCGATGCCGCTCGGCGCCGGCATCCGCGTGACGCCGGACCAGCTGTGCTGGCGCTCGGCCTGACCGCGCTGCTGGTGAGGCGCCATGCATCTGCTGCTGACGCGCAGCCACATCGGCCGGGCGATGCGCGCGGTGAGCGAGAACCCGGCGCTCGCCGCGCATCGTCGGCATCGACGTCGCCGCGGTCATCCGCACGACCTGGCTGCTCGGCGGCGGCGCTCGCCTGCGCGGCCGGCGTCATGCTCGGACTCACGGTGCAGATCCGGCCCTATATGGGCTTCGACCTGCTGCTGCCGCTGTTCGCGGCCGCCATCCTCGGCGGCATCGGCAGCGTGCCCGGCGCCGTCATCGGCGGCCTGATCGTCGAGCTGGCGGAATCGGCGGGCGTGCAGTTCATCGGCGCCAACTACCGCGGCGGCGATCGCCTTCCTCGCTGCTCCTGCTGGTGCTCACTGGTCAAGCCCGACCGGACTCTTCGGCGTGCGCGCCATGATGCTCGATCTCCTCGGCTACGGCGCGTTCTTCCTGGTGACGGCGCTCAGCTACGCCATCATCTGCCTCGGCCTCAATATTCAGTGGGGCCAGACCGGCCTCTTCAACGTCGGCGTGGCCGGCTTCGTGGCGGTCGGCGCCTACGCCTCGGCGCTGCTGACCACGCCGGCGACGCGCGGGCCGCTTCGGCGGCTTGAGCTGCCGATCGCGATCGGCTGGATCGGCGCCATGATCGCGGCGGCCATGTCTGCGCGGGCATCGTCGGCGTCGTCACCCTGCGGCTGCGCGCCGACTATCTGGCCATCACCACCTTCGGCATCGCCGTCGGCGATCCAGCTCGTGCGCCCTCAATGCGCAGGCGGCTGACCGGCGGCCCCTTCGGCATCGGCTTCATCCCGCGCCCGTTCGCGGCGCTGGCCGAGAACGCCCATCGCCTTCAGCCTCGCCAACCTCGCGCGCTCGTCGGCGCGTGGTGACGCTGCGTCGCTCTTCGCGCTCGGAGCGGCCTGGCCCGCAGCCCTGGGGACGCGTGCTGCGCGCCATCCGCGAGGACGAGACGGCGGCGCGCCTCGCCTCGGCAAGAACGCCAACGCTCTATCGCCTGCAGGCCTTCATGCTCGGCGGCGCGCGTGATGGGACTGGCGGGCGCGGTGCAGGCGCCACTTCATCGGCTTCATCGCACCCGACAACTACGTGCCGGCCCTGACCTTCCAGGTGTGGGCGATGCTCATCGTGGGCGGCGCCGGCAACAACCGCGGCGCCATTCTCGGCGCCGTCGTGGTCTGGGGCCTGTGGAGCCTGACCGGCTTCGCCATCGAGCGTCGTCTTCCCGCCGGAGCAGCAGGCACGCGCGGCGGCGCTGCAGATCGTCGCCATCGGCGTCGTGCTCGCGGTCATCCTGCCGCTGCGCCCGCGCGGCATCCTCGGCGAGGAAAAGACCGTCTCCCGCCATATCGAGGCGGCCCGACTATCTCGGCCTAAGGCGCGCGGGCGGCGGCCGAGTGCGGATCGATCTCGAGGCGGCGGCGGCGTCATGTGGATGCTGCGGCCGGGTCATCACGTCTTCGCGTCGCGCCACTGCTCCACGATCTCGCACCGAGATAGAGCACGTAGACGCGCTCAGCCACCTGACGCACGACCGCCAGATCATGAGTAATGAAGAGATAGGGAAAGGCCGAGCTGTCCCTGCAGGCGCCTGAACAGGTTCAGGATCTGGGCCCTGCACGGAGACGTCGCACGAGGAGACCGGCTCGTCGCAGACGAGGATCTTGGGCCGCACGGCGAGGGCGCGCGCGCGATCGCCACGCGCTGGCGCTCGCCGCCGGAGAGCGCGGCCGGCCGCCGCCCGATGTAGGTCTCGCAGGCCGACCTCGCAGCAGGGCCACGACCTGCTCGTCCGTCGGCGCAGTGCCGCCCAGCCATACGCAGGGCCTCAGTGGCAGCGGCGCGCGAGTGGCGCGGGTTCGAGGGTCGAGTATGGATCCTGGAACACCATCTGCACGGTGCGCGGATCTGCGCGCGCTGCGCGGGCGACAGCGTCGGCGTAGTCGCCGGCCGTGATGCCGCCGATTTCCGATGGCGCCGGCGCTCGGTGTCTCCAGTCCGACGACGACGCAGCGGCCGAGGGTCGTCTTGCCCGATCCGGATTGCACCGACGAGACCGACGCTCTCGCGCTGGACGAAGTCTCGGATCGAGGCCTCCTTCAAGGCGTGGACGTGGCGGCCGCGGCGTGCCCTCGAAGATCTTGCCAGACGCCGGTCGTATACGCACGAGGGGCGCGGTGTCGGCGGACGCTACCATGGCTGCGCGGCGCGCCATTCTCGAACGCGCGGCGGCGGCGAGCGCCTGCATCTCCGCGCGGGATTTCTTTGCCCCCTGCCGGATCGCAGAGCGGTGAAAGCGGCCGGGCTCGGTCTCCGCCAGCGGCGGGCGGGCGCTGCGACAGGACTCGCGCGCGCCCAGTCGCAGCGGGGCGCGAAGCTGCAGGAGCCGGCGGCGGCGTCCCGGCCGTACGCCACGGAGCCACGGATGGCGACGACGCGCCGCGGCACGTCGCTGCCGCCGGCTTGGTTCGGAGAGCAGCCGACCCTGGGAAGCGCGTGCGGGATGGAATCGGCTCGCGCTCGATGCTAACGGCGCCGCCGACCTCAGAGCAGCGAGACCGGCGTAGGGGACGTCGACGCGGTCCGCTTAGCTCGAAAAAGGCTAGCCGGAGATCGTGGGTGATGAGGATCGTGCTCGCTTGCCGCGCTGGCCCCGGACGCGGGCGAGAGCTTCAGGGATCTCCCGCCTGGGCGGTCCCATCGAGGGCGGTGTCGAGGGTTCGTCGGCGATCAGCGGTTCAGGGTCGCGCGCGAGGCATAAAAGCCGCGGCCAGAGCGACCGCGCTGACCTACGCCTACCCGAGGAAGCTTGGGGCGAAGGCAGACGGGTGGGCGACGTCTGTCGCCGGTGATGCCGACTCTGGGCGAGGGCGGCGCTGGACCTCCGCCATCCGCTGCCGGCCCAGGTGCAGAACAGGTGCGCGGCAGGACCGACCTCCTCGATGCATGCGCCACCGCCGTTTCAGCAGCGGGTTCAGCATGGTGAAGGGATCCTGGAACGAGGAGCGAGATGCGCGACCCGCGAGATCTCGCGGCAGCTCGCGCTCGGTCAGCGCCAGCCCAGGTCGCGACCACCGAAGTGCACCTCGCCCGCTCGCTGAGACGTTGGCGGGAAGCAGCCGCACGATGGCGCGCTTGGCCGTCATCGACGTTGCCCGAGCCGGATTCGCCGACGATGCCCACCGTTTCGCCCTTCGCTACGCCGCAGGTCGGTGCCGACGGTAGATGGCGCCGGCGCTCCCCCGGTCACCGCGCGAAATGGAGAGTCTGCGAACGTCGAGCAGAAATTCGCCGGCGGCTGGTTGCGCCGAATCGATCATTGCGCCGGAGAACCGCTCCGGTAGACCCAATCGCCGATCAGGTTGATGCTGCCGGCCGTCAGAATGATCATCAGCGCGGGGAGGAGCAGCGCGACAGGATTGGAGAACAGGATGTTGCGGTTCTCGAAGAGCATGCGGCCCCAATCGGCCGTGCCCGGCTGGACGCCGAGGCCGAGGAACGAGAGGCCGGCGAGATTGACCAGAGCGAAGGCGAAATCGAGCACGACGTAGCGCGCAGACGATCGGCAGGACGTTCCGGCAGGATGTGAACGAAGAGGATGCGCGCCTTCGAGATGCCGAGCGTGCGCGCCGCCTCGATATAAGGGCAGCGGCCGCTGCGCCAGCACGCGCTGCGCACGATGCGCGGTATCGGCGGGAACGAACAGGGCGACCAGCACGGCGACCGCCGTCCAGTAGCCGCCGCCGACCACGCCGACGACGACGATCGCCACCCCTAGCGCCCCGGCAGGGCGAACATGAAATCCACCCACCGCATGACGACGGTGTGCTAACGAGACCGCCCGAATAGCCGGCAAGCAGGCCCAGCAGCGTGGCGATCGCGAACGCGCCGGCCGCCACGATGATTGGGCCCACCAGCGCCGTGCGGGCGCTGCCGATCGATGCGGGAAGCACATCGCGGCCGAAGCAGGTCGGTTCCGGCCCAGAACTCGGCGGAAGAAGTGCGTCGCCGACCAGCAGGCGCTGGGCATCCGGCGATCCCGGCGCGATTGCCGGCCGAGCGCCGCACAGATGACGACCAGACCGGACGATAAGGCAGCGGCGTGGATCAGCGCGGACGTCCCCGCGGCCGGACGCTGCGACCCGCGCGCCTCGGCAACGCCGACAGGTCGATCGGGACGACTCATGCCTCAACCCTGCCCGTATCTTATGCGGGGATCGATGAGGACGTAGACGATATCGATGATGCAGATGGACGACGATCACGAGGCGAAAAGGAACAGCGTGGTACCCTGGATCATCGGGATGTCGCGATTCTGGAACGGCGTCGGCGATCAGGCTTCGAGAGCCGCGGCAGTGCGAGGTGACCTCGACATAGATCGCGCTCAAGCGACGACGCCGCACGATCCGACCGAGGCCGGCGGCGGTAACCACGGGAATGAGCGCGCGTTCCGCAGCAGATAAGGCGAAGATGATGCGGGCCGAACACCCAGCGCCGCGAGCCCGGCGAGGCGACATAGTCCTTTCCCAGCTCCTCGATCACGGAGGCGCGCGTGATCTTAGCCACGATCGCCGACAGAGCGCCAGCGCCAGCGCCGGCAGCGTCAGTTGCCAGCCCGATCAAGGAAGCCGCGTGCCCGGCGCCGAAGGTGGGAAAGGGCGGAGGACGACGCGCGAAGAAATAGAGCGAAAGATGCCGGTGACAAAGAAGGCGAGCTGACGCCTGAAGACGCCGGCTTACGACCACGGATCCGATCGAGCCGCGAGCCGCGCCTGAACGCGGCCAGTGGCGCCGAGCGCGATGCCGAGATCCGAGGATGATGGCGGTGCTGTAGAGCGTGAAGGGATAGGATCGGTGTCAGCCGAGGCGATCGCCGATAGCATGGGTGATCAGCTGGTCGCCGCGGATGGCACGGCCGAGATCGCCATGCAGCACCCGCCAAAGCCACTTGCCGTATTGCACCAGGAACGGATCGTCGAGGTTGAAGCGCCTGCGGATCGCCGCGATCGTCTCGGGCCTGGCCGGCCGCGTCCCCAGCAGGGCGCGAACCGGGTCGCCCGGCGCCGCATGGATGAGTGCGAATACCCCGAAGGAGATGATCAGCAGCAGCCGGAACGGCCATCGCAAACCGCCGTCAGGAAGTAGCTGGATGAGCCCGCCGCGGCGCCACGCCTGGTCTCGCAGTGGCGATCAGACCAGGCGACCTTCGCCGCCAGGCGTCGCGCGTGGGCGCGCTCCCAGCCGTGGCCTGCGCGCGGATAGACCACCAGTTCGGTCGCCACGCATGATCGAGGAGGGCGCGATAGAACTCCTCGGCCTGGCCGAGCGGCGTGCAGTGATCGTCAGCGCCGTCCAGGATGAGAGTCGGCGGCGCCTTCCTGCTCACATGCAGGAGCGAGCGAGCGCTCGATATAGAGTGGGCGCGTCTTCGTCCCTGCAGGGAGCGGCGCGCCGATGATCCCTTCGCTGAAGCCGTTGTTGGCGGTGTACTGGTAGCTCAGGAGATCGGAGATGCCGGAGACCATAACGGCGGCGCAGAGCGGTCGCTGGTGGCCGCCGCCCACGCCGTCAGGTAGCCGCCATAGCTGACGCCGGTGACGCCGACGCGCGCGGCGTCGGCAACGCCGCCTGCGACGCACCAGTCGAGGACCGCGCAGAACGTCCTCGAATTCGGCGCCACCGGGGTCGCCGACATTCAGGCGGGTGAAGGACTGTCCCCGCCTCGACGCTGCCGCGATAGTTCGGCTGCAGCACCGCATAGCCGGCCGCCACGAGCAGCAAGGCGGAGCCGGGATTGAACCGTACCGAGCGACCAGGTCGGACCGCCGTGGATGTCCAGGATCAGCGGCATGGGCGATCGTGGGCGATCGGGCGGCAACAGGGGCAGACCGCGAATGGCCAGGTCTCCGACGCCCTTCCATTCGATCGCGCGCACCTCCGGATAGCCGGGATCGCCGCGGCGATGCCGTCGTTCCAACCGCGAAGAGCGGGGCCCAAGCGGATTTGGGATCGCGCCGATACACCGACCTCCGCTGGCTGGCCCGACGGCTTCGCGCACTGGCCGCAATCGACTTGTTGTCGGGCGCTGGCGCGATATGGGCGAGGAATGAATTCAGCCCGACGACGGCGTCCTGGCGCTCCTGCCATTCGATCGCACCGTCGACGCGGACGACACCATAGCGGGATCCCATCTCCGACCAGCCGGCCGACCATAGGCTGTCGGCATCGCGCTCAGCGGACGAAGGCGACATCGGACTAGCTCTTGCGGCGCCACCTTAGCGGCCTTGCCGGACTCGATATCGACGATGCAGATCTCGCCACGCGAGTCAGGCCGCGGTCGCTGCCCCAGCCTTCGAGGACGGCGACGCGCCTTGCCGGACGGGCGTCGACGGCGGGCCTGCAGCTGCCCGCCGCATCTGAACAGCGTGCGCGCCAGTGCGGCGTTCGAGATCGAGTACGCGCCAGCCGGCGCGCGATACCAGCCGCGCTCGGCCGCCTCTCGGATACGAGCGCGACGGCCCGCTCGTCATCAGCGGATCGAAATCCCAGAGCGTGGAGATTGGCGGGGCCGACTTCCCGACAGGCGCCGTCCGCGACCGACGGTCGGTACAGCCGCCGTCGCGCCGAGCCGGCACGGAAAACGTCGGGATCTGCTGCGTCTCCCCACCACAGCCCGGCTGGCCCCGTGGGTGGAGTCGCCGCGTCAGGCTGCGATCGGCGGTGAGCACGAGCAATGCCGATCCGTCGGCGATCCACTTCATCTCATCGACCGAACCGGGGATCTCGCGCGATGGGCTGCGGCTCACGCGCCAGGAGCGAGGAGGAACGGCGACATCCGGCCGGTCGTCGCCCGATCGGAGGCGAACACCAGCCGCCCGTCGATCCACGGCGGCGCGGAGCGCGTCGCTGCCGGGCCCGCGGTCAGCTGGGTCCGCTTCTCCCGCGGTCGAGATCAGCCAGATGCGGCCCTGCGAGCCCGCGTTCCGCATCTTCGACGGCGGGTTGGACCGTCCGGCCAAGCGTTGCATCGCCATGCCGGAACGAAGAGATCGCACTGGCAGCACGCAGCCGCTCCAGCGCCTCTGACGGCTTGTTCGAAACTACTCACGCCACGCGATCTCCGAGAGGACCGGAGGCCCGCGTCGCAATCGACATCTGCCGCGGGCGGGCCGCCGGTTCAGGACGGATACGACTCGGCCGCTGCCTTGGCCTAATTCACGAGCCGCGCAGCGCCCAGGGGAATGTTGCTGCCAGAAGGCCGTGTAGCCCTGGAGTTTGTAGCTTCTTGTTGATCGCCATCGCCGAGGCCGGCCAGAACACCGGCACGCACGAGCATGTCCTGGCTGGAGATCTTGATCGGCATCCTCAGGGCCGCCGCCCGCTCCTTCGGGTCGGGTTGCCGCAGCGCCGCGCGTGAGCAACTCATCCATCTCTCGGGGTTGCTGTAGTTCGAGCCGGGTTCATGCCGTCCTGCCAGGCATTGGCGGTATCGAAGAACAGGTAGGGATAGTTGGCCGCGTCGGCGAAGTCCGGGAAATAGGACATGATCTGCATGCCCAGCTTGTCGTGCCCGAAATAGGTCGACAGCCACTGGCTGTCGTCCATCTGCTACGTTCAGGGTGATGCCCAGCTGCTTCAGGTTCTCGCCGACGCTGAGCAGGATGGGGCACCATGTAGGGCACACCATTGGGCGCCGGCACCGTCACGTCGAACCCGTTCGGCACCGAGGACTGCGCGAGCTCCGCCTTGGCCTTCGCGATATCAGGAACGTGTAGGGATCGAGCGCGCCGTGAGCGCCTTCACCTCCTCCAGCGCCATCACGCCGGTCCACATCTCCGGCGGATTGATGGCGACGGCGGGCGCGCCGTTGCCCTTCAGCAACCTGACCAAGGCCCTGCGCGGTCGACGGCGTGGGCGATGGCGCGCCGCACGCATGGATGTCGTTGAAGGGTGCTGCCTTCTGGTCTGAGCGTCAGCGAGATAGACGCCGAGCGAGCGGCGCGGTGATCGTCGACGTTGTCGAGCGCCTTCCACTGGTCGATGTCGGAGATCGACACGTCGAAGGTTCCGTCGACCTCGCCGTTGCGCACATGGCCAGCAGGCGGGTCTGCTGATCGGTGATGGAGGTGATGGTGATCTTCTTGATCGGCGGCTTGCCGCCCCAATAGCGTCATAGGCCTCGAAGCACGACATGGTTGTCAGGCACGAACTCGACGATCTTGTAGGGCCCGGTGCCGACCGGCAGAACGTCAGAGCGTGCGTAGTCCTCGGGATGCTTCTCGAGCTGGCCCTTCTTCATGATGAAACCAGCGCCATGCGGGCGACCGTGTACTGGAACTGCACGTTAGGCTTCTCGAGCGTGACCGTGACCTCGTGATCGCCGGTCGCCTCGATCGACTTCACGCCGGTGTAGAGAAGGCGGAAAGCTGCGAGCGCAGATCCGGATTCATGTTCCACTTCATGGTGTGCACGACGTCATCGGCGGTCAGCGGGCTGCCGCAATCCTGGAAGGTGACGCCGGCGCAGAGCTTGTACTTGCTAGGTGACGGGATCCACCTGCTGCCGGGATTCGGCGACGGCCGGTCGCCAGCGTAGTTGTCGTCGAAGGAGAACAGCCCCTCCTGCACCAGGGACATGATGGCGCCGTTGTAGGTGTTCCACTCATGGGCGACGAGACAAGGTGTTGGGGAAGCCCGGTAGCGCCCAGGTAATCTCCTCGATTTGGGCATTGTCTGCGCGCCGGCTGACGCCACGCGCCGGCCGGGACGGCCAGCGCGGCGATCTCGTCGCGACGAGCGCCCGCCCGATCCGCTCTCGGGAAGTCGCGTCTCATTTTGTTCCTCCCGTTTTTCGGCGTGTGCGACGGGCGTCCCGCATTGGGTGGGAGCGCGGAAGGTCAGCTGAGCGACGGTCGAAAGGTCACGCGGGCGAGATGTTCCGTTCACCCACAGCATCGGCGATTTGGAGCCGCCAGCGCTTCCAGGGTGCCGCCTGCGAGAGGCCAGTGTACCAGCTTCACCGGTGTGACACGTGAAATTGGACGCGATATCCTGCACGCCGAAGCGAACGCGACGTGACGCGCGGGTGAGTCGCTCACGTCCTGCATCGTTTGCGGGAGGCTGGCTTGTGCGCGCGCAATCGGTGATCCCTCCTGTCGTCGCCACCTTGCTCCACTCGTCGGCGTGGACCTGGAGACCGGCGATCTCAGCGCCAGCCGTCGCTTACTCGAGGTTCCTCGCCGTCGGCGCGGTGATGCCGTGGGCAAATGCGAGGCGCCGGCGCGGTCGCACGCCAGGCCTCATGCCCAACGTGGCGGCGTACGGACCCGACGGCATCGCGCTCATGCGCGAGGGCTTGTCGGCTGCGCAGGCGCTGGAGCGCCTGGTCGCCGCCGACGACGGCCGCGACCAGCGGCAGGTCAGGGCTGGTCGACGCCCGCGGCGGCGCCGCCGCCTACACCGGCGCCTCCTGCCACGCACTGGGCTGGCCATCAGACCGGCGCCGGCTTCGCCTGCCAGGGCAATATCTCGACGGGGACCGAGACGGCCGTGCCGCCAGCGCGACGTTCGCCGCCAGGGTCCGGCGCGCTTGCCGACCGGCTGCTCGAGGCGCTCGAGGCCGGCGACCGCCGGCGGGGATCGCCGCGGTCGCCAGTCGGCGGCGCTCTATGTGGCAAGGCATGAGGGCGGCTATCTCGGCGCCAACGATGTGTTCGTCGATCTGCGGGTCGACGACGCCGCGCAACCGGTGCAAGAGCTGCGCCACCTTCCTGACGCTGCACGATCTCTATCTCGGCGCCAGCGCGCGCGGGGCCGGATCGCCATCGATCAGTCGCTGCTGTGCGAGCTACAGGAGATCATGCGCCGCCGCGGCCACTACCGCGGCGCCATCAGAGGCGCGTGGGACGAGGCGACCGAGCGCGCGCTCATGGAATTCGTCGGCACGGAGGAACCTCGGAGAGCGCGTCGATATGAAGGCCCGCACGATCGACGCCCCCGCCGCTCGCCTTCGTGCGAGGACGTTCGGCACGAGCTAGGGCAAGCGCGACGAAGAAGTCGGCGAGGCGGCGATGGAGGACGCGGCGGTTCTTCGGCTTAGTAGATGCCGTGGCCCTCGTCCTCGAAGGTCAGGAGTTCGTAGGGTTTGCCGGCGGCGTCGAGGGCGCGGCACACGACGCGCATGTTCGCCGGCGTCACGTTGGGGTCGCGCAGGCCCTGCACGATGAGCAGCCTGCCCCGGATGTTCTCGACGTAAGTGGATCGGCGAGCGCTCGCGATAGAGCGCGGGGAGTTCGGCCGGCGAGCCGCCCATATACTCGTGGCACAGGGGCCGGAGGTCCGGGCGCGTCGTTTCGTAGTCGATGACGAGATCGGTCATGCCGCAGACCGGCGCCGCGGCGGCGCACAGCTCGGTCGGGTAGCGCGTGATTGCGCACCAGGAGCTGTAGCCGCCATAGGAGAGGCCGGTGATGCCGATGCGGCCGGGCTCCGCCAGGCCGGCGGCGATCAGGGCCTGCGCGCCGGTGGCGGATGTCCTCCTGCTCGAGGCCGCCCCAGCCCTGGGCCTTGATCGACTCTCGGAACGCCATGCCGAAACCGGTGCTGGCCGCGATAGTTCGGCGTCAGCACGTTGAAGCCGCGGGCGACGAGATACTGGACCAGCGGGTCGAACTCGTCCTCGTCGCGCAGCGCCGGACCGCCATGGACGACGAGCACGGCGGCGCGAGCGTGGCCGCGTGCGCGATAGAGCCAGCCCCTGAATCTCCAGGCCGTCGATCGAGCGCCAGCGGAAGTTCTCCGGAGCGACCAGATCGGATGGACGCAGATCGGTTTCCGCCCAGAGCGAGGCGATGCTGGCCGCCCGCTGCGGCGCCGCCTGCGGAAAGGCGACGATCTCCACAGGCTGGCGCGCATGGCCGTGGCGCGCCATCCAGCGGCCGCCGCCCAGGCCACCGCCCACGGGCGCGAGCGGCTTCAGCTGCTCGACGAAGGCCCGCTCGCGGCCGGTGACGGGATCGAGCAGGCTGAAATGGGGGACGGCATCGGTCGCCTCGCCGACGGAATCTCGTCGCTGCCCTGCGGCCAGCGCGCGCTCTCGATGTTTCGTCTGGGATCGTCGATCAGCCATTGCAGGCGGCGATCGCTCAGGCGCCAGAGGCCGACGCGCGCGCGGTCGCTCGTCTCGTGCAGGACCACCAGCTGCGCGCCGTCGGGAGACCAGGAGGCCGATATCCTGTCGGTATCGGCAAAGGCCAGGATCTCTTCGTCGCGCTGGCCCTCGATATCGACGAGCCAGAGAGTCTGGCCCGCGGCATGGCGGTCGGAGCGGCCTGTACACGACATGGCTGCCCGGCCGATTGAGGCGCGGGCGGGTGTCCGCCGGACCGCGCGGGCGCGCCAGCACGAGGCGCGCGCCGGTCTCGATATCCTGCCGGTGGATTCGGGTCGCCTCCGTCGGCTTCCCGTCCTCCTCGACATTGGCGGCGTAGACCAGCCAACGCCCGTTCGGATGGAGATCGCCGCCGACGATGTAATAGTCCGGCGCCGGGTCGGTCAGGGGGCGTGGCTCGGTCCCGCCCTCGACCCCGATGATATGCAGCCGCACCTTCTCGTCGCCGCCGTCGGTCAGCGCCAGGATCAGCTGCCGGCTGTCGGCCGACCAGGATCCGACCGCGGCGTCGTCCGGGCCGAGGGTGAGGCGGCGGGGCGGGCCGGTGCCGTCGGTCGCGGCCACATAGACGCAGGCGACGGGATCGCGGCCGAGCCAGGTCCAGGCCACCCAGCGGCCATCCGGCGACACCGACGGGGCCAGCATCTCCGGCAGTGCGATCAGCGCCTCGGTCGTGACCCGCCCGGAGAGCGCCACGTCCGTCGGCGAGGCGACGACCGGATCCGACATCGACGCTCTCCCTTCAGCAGCGCTCCGTTGAGAGCGGCGACGCCCTTCCCGGCGGATGCGTTGCGCCCGACCACGGCCGAGCCATGCTGGCCGCACCAATTTTCGCGGGATCGCCGGGGATTGCTGCGCCGATGGTAGGCTGCCATAAAACCGGGCGTCAAGTTCACGGGTTGTCTTTATGTTCCTATCATGACTCGCCAGCGGCTGCGCGATCTCGGCTATGCCGTCGGGCGTCTGCCGCCCGGACCGCACAATGCGATCACCGACGTCGCCGGCGTGCGCGTGGGCTACGCGACGGTGGTCGCCGACCGGCCGCGCCTGGCGCGCACGGGCGTCACTGTCCTCGTTCCGAACGACGGCCGGATTTGGGACCGCTGCGTCTTCGCCGGCGCCCATGTCCTCAACGGCTTCGGCGAGATGACCGGCCTCGCCTGGCTGAACGAGGCCGGCCTGTTGAACGCGCCGATCGCGCTGACCAACACCCACGATGTCGGCGCCGTGCGCGACGCGCTGGTGACGGCGGCCAATGAGCGCGGTCATCGCCGCAACCACATGCTGCCGATCGCGGCCGAGACCTGCGACGAGGGCTTCAGCGACGCCAGCGCCCATCACGTGGGCGCGCGCCATCTCTTCGAAGCGCTCGAGAGCGCATCGGCGGGGATCGTGGCGGAGGGCAATGTCGGCGGCGGCACGGGCATGGTGTGCCACGACTTCAAGGGCGGCACCGGCACCGCGTCACGCGTCGGCCGGGCGGCCGGCCTGGACTTCACCGTCGGCGCGCTCGTGCAGGCCAACTACGGGAGTCGCGCCGACTTCCGGATCGACGGCGTGCCCGTCGGCCGCGAGATCGGGCTCGACCGCGTGCCCGCGCCGGACTGGCGGGGCGAGAAGGGCGCGGGCTCGATCATCGTGGTGCTGGCCACCGACCTGCCGCTGCTGCCGCTGCAATGCCGGCGGCTGGCGCAGCGGGCCGGCCTCGGCCTCGCCCGCGTCGGCGGCGTCGGCCACAATGGCAGCGGCGACATCTTCATCGCCTTCGCCACCGGCAACGTCCTGCCGCTCGACAGCGCGGCCGTGCTGACGGACCTCAGGATGCTGCCCAACGAGGAGATCGACCCGCTGTTCGAGGCGGCGATCGAGGCGGTCGAGGAATCCATTCTCAACGCGCTCGCGATGGCCGAGACCATGACCGGCCTGCACGGCCGCACCGTGCATGCCCTGCCCTACGACCTGCTGGCCGAGGCGATGGGACGCTACCGGCGGCGGGATTGACCGAGCGGGCCTACCCCTCCCCCGCATAGTGGCAGGCGACAAGATGGCCGGCGCCGTGATCGGTCAGCGCGGGTTCCTCGCGGTGGCAGAGGTCCGTAGCGCGCGGACAACGGGTGCAGAAGCGGCAGCCCTGCGGCGGGTTCAGCGGCGACGGCAGATCGCCCTGCAGGACGATGCGCCGGCGCGAGCGCTCCTGCTTGGGGTCGGGCACGGGAATGGCCGAGATCAGGGCCTGCGAATAGGGATGCAGGGGGCGCGCGTAGAAGGCGTCGCGCTCGGCCACTTCCATGACCCGGCCGAGATAGAGCACGAGGACGCGGTGGCTGATGTGGCGCACGACGCTGAGGTTGTGCGAGATGAACAGCAGCGCCAGGTCGTTCTCCCTCTGCAGCCGGCGCAGCAGGTTGATGATCTGGGCCTGGATGGAGACGTCGAGCGCGGAGACGGGCTCGTCGCATACCACCAGCTTCGGGCGCAGGATCATGGCGCGGGCGATGCCGATGCGCTGGCACTGGCCGCCGGAGAATTCATGCGGGTAGCGCCGGAGCATCTCCGGCGCCAAGCCCCACCTCGCGCATCGCGGCCATGACGCGCTGATCCGTCTCGGCCCTGCCGAGGCCGGGCTCGAAGGTCTTGAGGGGACGGGCGATGATCTTGCCCACGGTCATGCGCGGATCGAGCGAGGCCAGCGGGTCCTGGAAGATGATCTGCATGTTGCGGCGCTCTTTGCGCAGCGCGGCGGCGTCCAGGCCGTGGAGATCGCGGCCGAGCCAGACGACGTTTCCGGAGGTCGGCTTGATGAGGCGCAGGATGGCGCGGCCGAGGGTCGACTTGCCGCAGCCGGATTCGCCGACGATGCCCAGCGTTTCGCCGGCCTTCAATTCGAGGGAGACGCCGTCGATCGCCCGTACCGATCCGGCCGAGCCGCCGAGCAGCCCGCGGCCGAGCGGGAAATGGACGTGCAGATCGCGCACCGACAGCAGGGCGTCGCTCATGGCGGCAGTTCGCTTTCATGGCAGGCGAGCGCCCGCCCAGACGCCGCGCGCCGCAACACCGGCACTTCAGAATTGCAGCGTTCGACTTTCAGCGGACAGCGCGGCGCGAACGGGCAGCCGGCCAGATCGCCCATGGCCGCCCGCGGCTGACCGGGAATCGTACGCAGATCGCCCTCCACTGAATCGTCGAGCCGCGGCATCGAGGCGAGCAAACCCTTCGTATAGGGATGGCGCGAGTCGTAGAAGATCTCGTCGATGGTCGCCTGCTCCATGATGCGGCCGCCATAGAGCACGATGACGCGGTCGCAGAGGCGCGCGATGACGCCGAGGTCGTGGGTGACGATGGCAATCGCGGCGTTGAGGTCACTGGCGAGGTCGGCGAGCAACTCCAGGATCTGCGCCTGCACGGTGACGTCGAGCGCCGTGGTCGGCTCGTCGGCGAAGAGCAGCGCCGGCTCGCACAGCAGCGCCATCGCGATCATGACCCGCTGGCGCATGCCGCCCGAAAATTCATGCGGATAGAGTCCGATGCGCCGCCGGGCCTCGGGGATGCGGACGCGCTCGAGCATGCGCACGGCGATGTCGAGCGCCTCGGCGCGGCCGACGCCCCGGTGGACCGTCAGCACCTCCGTCAGCTGGTCGCTGACCCGCATGTACGGATTGAGCGAGGTCATCGGGTCCTGGAAGATCATCGCCATGGCCGAGCCGCGCACCGCATCGAGCTCGCGGCCGCTGCGGTTGAGGATCTCACGACCCTGAAACAGGGCGCTGCCGGTAGACCGGCCGTTGGCGGCGAGCAGGCCCATGAGGGCGAGCAGGATCTGGCTCTTGCCGGAACCGGATTGCGCCGACGATGCCGACGACCTCGCCGCGTCGGAGCTCGAAATCGACACCATCGACGGCTGTCACCCAGCCCTGCGACAGCTTGAACTGAATTGCGAGGTCGCTGACCGTCAGGATCGGGGCCGCCATCGCGGCGGCGCCGATCTCAGCGCTCGTTGGGGTCGAAAGCATCGCGCAGACCGTCGGTGATGTAGTTGAGGCAGAACAGCACGGTGGCGAGGAACGCGCCGGGCAGCAGCAGCACGCGCGGATCGGTCTCGAGTTTCTGTGCGCCCTCGGCGATCAGCGTGCCCCAGCTCGCTGCCGGCGGCTGCACGCCGAGGCCGAGGAAGCTGAGGAAGGACTCGGTCAGAATGGTTTCCAGCACCAGCAGGCTGGAATAGACGATGACGACGTTGACCGAATTCGGCGCGATGTGCCGCAGGATGATCTGGAAACTCGTCATGCCGCCGGCCTGCGCCGCCTCGATGAATTCCCGCTTGCGCAGGCTGACCGCCTGACCGCGCGCGATGACCGCCGGAGTCAGCCACAGCGTCACGACGACGGCGATGAAGAGCGAGGTGTTGTTCTTGCCGAGCATGCACGTTGACGACGATGGCGAGAAAGATGAAGGGGACGCTGAGCAGGATATCGACGCTGCGCATCATCAGGTCGTCGATGCGGCCGCCGAGATAGCCGGCGGTGGCGCCATAGAGGACGCTGATGAGAACCGAAACGAGGGCGCCGAAGAAGCCGAGCGCCAACGATACCCGCCCGCTGACGAGCACACGCACGAGGAGATCGCGCCCGAGATCGTCGGTGCCGAAGACATGCGCCGAGAGCAGGTCGATCGGCGCCGACATGATTGTCGAAATCGGCATCGTCGGCGCTGAAGGGAAGAAGAACGGACTGATGAAACAGGCGAAAGCGATGAACAGAAGGACGAAGCTGCTGACGACCGCCAGGTGATTGGCCGTGAAGCGGCGCAGCGAGGCATGGAAAGGACTGAGCCCGACGCGCGGCGCGCCTCAGCGACATCGACCGGCGCGGCTGCCGCGTCACTCATAGCTGACCTTGGGATCGATCAGGCCGCGCCCAAGATCGGTCAGCAGATTGGCGAAGATGACAATGGCGCCGTAGAACAGCGTCACGCCGAGCATCAGCGGATAGTCGCGGTTGTTGGCGCCGGTGACGAAGTAGCGGCCGATGCCCGGGATCTGGAAGATCTGCTCGACGACGATCGAGCCGGTGATGGTGACGGCCGTGGCCGGGCCGAGATAGGCGACCACCGGCAGGATGGCGCCCTTGAAGGCGTGACGGGCGATGGTGCGCCATTCGCCGATGCCCTTGGCCCGCGCCGTGCGCACGTAGTTGGTGCGGACGGTCTCGATCATGCTGCCGCGCATCAGTCGCGAGACATAGGCGATATTGGGAAGAGCGAGGGTGACGACGGGCATGATCTTGTGCGCGAGGTCGCCGGGCCAGTCGGTGAGCGGCAGCCAGCCCAGGTGCAGGCCGAAGACGAGCTGCAGGACAGGCCCGATGACGAAGATCGGGATCGCCAGGCCGGTCATCGCCAAGGCGCCGGCGATGTAGTCGACCGGCTGATTGCGGCAGACGCGCCGGCGATGCCGAGAGCGATCCCGGTCAGCGTGGCCAGCAGCATCGCCCACATGCCCACTTCGAGCGACGTCGGAAAGCCCGCGCGGATGAGCTCGCTCACGGTGTAGTCGCGATACGTCATCGACGGGCCGAAATCGAAATGCAGCACGCCCCAGACGTAGCGGCCGAACTGCAGCCACAGCGGCTCGTCCAGATGATAGGCGCGTTCGATGTTGGCGAGAGCGTCCTGGGTGATCCGGCGGTTGCCCGAGAAGGGCCCACCGGGCGCGATGCGCATCATGATGAACGTGATGGCGGTGAGCGCGAACAGCGTCGGCACGCTGCCGATCGTGCGCCTGACGGCATAGGCGAACACGCCGCGCCCTCCCTGTCAGCCGGGCTTCAAGATGGATCAGGGGCGTCCGCCGGGCCGCCCCCGATTCCACGTCACTGCGCCTGGATCGACATCAAGCGGCTGGAATGCCAATCCGGGCGGATTGTCGCCCCACCCCTTCACGGACGAGCGCACCAGGTGCCGGTTCGGACCGGCCGCCACCGGCGCCGTCAGATAGCTGTCGAGGAGGATCTTCTCGGCCTCGGCGAGCAGCTTGTAGCGGCCGGCCTGGTCGCCCACGGCGAGCGCCTTGTCGATCGCCGCCTCGTATTCGGGGCTCGGCCAGTTGTAGCCGGCCTCGGCGCGCGGATCCATGTAGGAGAGGTAGCTCTCGGGGCCGGCGAAATCGCCGACGAGATCGTCGTTGAAGACGTCCCAGGTGCCGGCCGAGAAGACGGCCAGCCAGCTGTCGCGGTCCTGGGCGTGCACCTTGGCGTCGACGCCGAGCGTCTGCTTCCACATCACGGCGATCGTCTCGGACATCTTCTTCGGCAGATCGCTGTTGGTCGATTCGATCGCCAGGCTCAGCGGCTTGTCCGGCCCGAAGCCGGCCTCGGCATAGAGCTGCTTGGCCTTAGCGACGCGGTCCGCCTTGGCCATCGCGCAGTCCGGCAGCTTCGGCGCCTCGTAGTTGGGAATCGGGATCGTATAGGAGCAGTTCACGGAATAGCCGCCCTTCACGACCTTGTTGATCAGGGCATCGCGATCGATCGCCAGGCTGAGCGCCTCGCGCAGCTTGGGGTTGTCGAACGGCGGCTTCTTCAGGTTGAAGCTCTCGTAGACCGACTCCGTGCTGGACGACACATGCACCTGGTCGCCGAACTCGGCCTTGAGCTTGTCGATCAGGTCGCTGGGGATGTCGATGGTGAGGTCGAGCTCGCCGGCCTGCCAGCAGCTTGACGGCGGTGTTGTCGTCCTCGGTGACCTTGTAGACGACCTTGTCGATCTTGACCGAGGCCGCATCCCAGTAGGCTTGGGCTCTTCACGAGCGTGACATGCGACTGCGGCACGTTCTCGATCATCTTGTAGGCGCCGTTGGAGACGATGTTCTCCGGCTTGATGAAGTCCTTGCCGAACTTGTCCAGGCTCGGCTTGTGCAGCGGCGGGGCATAGAACGAACTCATGAGCGAGAGCGCATAGGGCGCCGGCTTGTCGAGCTTGATGACCAGCGTCTTTCGCATCGGGCGCGGTTGCGCCGACCGACGCCGGATCCTTGTTGTCGCCCTTGTTGAAATCGGCGGCGCCGACGACCGCCACCGTCGTCGTGAAGATATAGGCCTTGTCGGAAGCCGTCGCCGGATCGATCGTCCGCACGATGCCGTTGGCGAAATCCTGCGCCACCAGCGGCTCGCCGTTGGACCATTTCAGACCGTCGCGCAGATGGAAGGTGTAGGTGAGCCCGTCGTCGCTCACGTCCCATTTCTCGGCCGCGCCGGGGACGATCTGGCCGTTGGCGTCGTAGTCGATCAGCCCTTCGTAGATGTCGTCGAGAATGAAGCCATCGGTGGCCAGGAAGTTGACCTGCGGATCGAGCGTGCTGATGGTGGCGCCGATGCCGCGATTGAGTACGGTTTCCGCCCGCGCCGGCGTCGAAATCGCGGCTGCAAGCAAGCTGCCGAGCAGCATGGTGGCCGCGGCGGCGAACAGCCGATTCTTGAGTGGCATGATTTCCTCCCTCTTTGTTTTGTCTGACTGGCCGCGGGCAGCGACTGTACTCGACCGCCGGGCCGTCCCCCTGCCATTCCGCCGCCTGCCGCCAGGGGCTGTCAAGCCGGCGCCGGATGTATTGCACCGCAGCGGCTGTTCCTGCGCCGTTCGCGAGTTCCCGCTATCCCGACGTGGCGACCAGGTTTGAGGCCGCGATCACCCGGCGCACCGTATCCAGGACCGCCTCCACGCGACGGCCGGCTTTCTCGATCTGGTAGGCCGCGAACAGACGGGGGCGGCCGGAGTCTGGGTTGGGCATGCAGTATGCGCAACGAGCCGGCGCCGCGGCGGCGCGGCAGGGATCGCCGTCGGCAGCAGGCTCACACCGGCTCCCGCCATGGTGAGCCGAAGGATCACCGAGAGATCGTTGCAGGTGCTGAGATGCGGGACCTCGAGCCCGGCCGTTCCGAACCAGTCGCGCACCAGAGTCATCAGGTTGGACGGTTCCGGATTGGTGAAGATCTCGTGCGGCGCGAGGTCCCTGGGCCGGACCGCGCCGCGCGGCAGGCGAAGCCGCGTACTGGCGATCCAGGCGCATTCGATCCGGCCGAGCAGCTCGATCGCTACATGCGGCCCGATTTCGGGATCGGCGAGGATCGCGACGTCGAGCTCGCGGTCGTTCAACCGCTGGCTCAAGACACTGCTGTTGTCGATCGTGAGCGCGACGTTGAGCTCCGGTATTGCTTTCTCAGCGCGCCTAACAAACTGGGCATGCAAGTCAGGCCGAAGCTGTCCGGCGCTCCCAGGCGGAGACGGCCGCGCAGCGGATCATCGTAGGCCCGCCTGGCGTTCAACTCCTCCACCCAGCCGATCGATCCGCTCCGCCTGCGGCATGAACTCCAGTCCTTCGGGCGTGAGGTGCGCCCGGCGGCCGGACCGTTCGAACAGCTTGAGCCCGAGGGCCCGCTCGAGGCCACGGATGCGAAGGCTGATCGTGGGTTGCGTGAGATCCAGTTGATCCCGCCGCCGCGCGGAATCCGCGCAGCCGTGCGATCCAATAGAATGCCTCGATCTGAGCCAGAGTCGCCTTCATTGATTGAGAATTCTTATCAGAGGTGCATAACGATTTCAATTTGCTCCAATCAGCGCGCTGACCTAGCGTCGGCACCCATGCCCAGGCGGACGCCCATCGGCGCTCGGCGGGCACGAAGGGGAGGAAAGAAAGAAAATGCTGAAGCAGATCGTCAGAATGCAACTGGCCGCCACCGCGGTCACGCTCGCGTTGGGGGTGGGGACCGCGGCCAAGGCGGACGACGTGACGCTGACCGTGTGGAGCCACGAGGCGGACGAGCCGGCCACAGTCGCGCTGCGCGAGAAGGCGGCCTCGCAACATGGAAGCCAGCCATCCGGGCGTCCACGTCAAGATCACCTGGTACGAGAAGGACGGCCTCTCCGCGGCGCTCAAGACCGCGCCTGCCGGCCGGACAGGGTCCGGATGTCTTCTACCTGGAGCCCGACCAGACCGACTACATCACCAGCGGCTACATCGTGCCGCTCGACAACCTGGTCAACTGGAACAACATCTATGACTGGGCGCGGCAGGTGTGGACCCATGACGGCAAGGTCTGGGGCATGCCGCAGGAGGCCTACACGGTCGAGCTCTACTACAACAAGGACACGCTGGCGAAGCTCGGCGTCGCGCTGCCGGCCAACGCCCAGTTCACGCAGTCCGAGTTTCTCGACCTGGTGAAGAAGGCGCGCGCGGCCGGGATGACGCCGATCGCGCAGGGCGTCGGCGACCGGCCCTATCCGGGCGCCTACATGCATGGCCGAGGCGCTGCTGCGCAAGCTCGGCACCGACGACTACGGCAAGCTCCTCAACGGCCAGCTCCGTTCGAGGATCCGCGCGTCGTCGCCAGTGTTCACCTGGGTCAAGGAGCTGGTCGACGCCGGCGCCTATCCGAAGAACTTCATGACGCTGAAGCTCGGCGAGTCGCACCACTACTTCTATCAGAAGCCGGGCTCGCTCATGTTCCCGATGGGCAGCTTCTATACCGGACGCGCCTTCGTGCCGGTCGATCAAGGCGGCCAGGCGCCCGACTTCCCGCTGGGCGTCATGCAGTTCCCGGCGATGGACGGCGGCGCCTGCAACGAGTGCAAGACGATCGCCGTCGGCGCCAGCTTCGCCATCAATGCCGCCAGCAAGCACCAGGACCTCGCCGCCGAATATCTGAACGCGCTGTCGACGCCGGAGATCGGCAAGCAGTGGATCGAGACGATCTATCTGCAGACGGCGGTGAAGACGGGCGCTTCCGAATTCAGCGGCCCCTACGCCGGCTATTTCAAGGAGCTGATGCAGCGCCAGGAGGGGGCCAAGTACTTCACGGGAATGCCGATCGACATCCTCCAGGGCCAGTGCAAGGATACCTTCGTGCAGGTCATGAACTCCGGCTTTCCCGGCGGCCTCATGAGCGGTGGATGAGGCGGTCAAAACGATGAACCAGGGCTGCCACAAAGGTTGACCTGGAAATCCGACGCCGATGGCCTGCGGGGCGGCATCGACGCCCCGCAGGCGTCCCGCCCGATCCGTATTTCCTCGCGTCCCATCGTCGGTGACCGCCATGGCGGAGCCTGCAGCCCCACCCCGCGCCCGGATCGTCGCCTGGCTGACGGGCGAATCCGTCGCCGACGCGCGCCAGGCGCCGGCGCGCACAGTCCTGCTGTTCCTGGCGCCGGCGCTCCTCGTCTATGCGGGCTTCACGATCTATCCGGTGCTGCGCACGTTCTACAACAGCGTCCATACGATCGGGCCGCACAACGTCCAGACATTCGTCGGGCTGGGCAACTTCGTCGATCTCGTGACTCCAGGACCGCGTCTTCTGGAAGGCCGTCGTCAACACCACGATCTTCACCGTCGTCGGGACGGTCGGCGACGTGCTCGGCGGCCTGCTGCTCGCCCTCTGCCTGTTCTCCAAGGTGCCCTTCGCGCGAACTGATGCGGATCGTCTGGTTCACGCCGGTCCTGATGTCCTACGTCGTCGTCGGCATCATCTGGGTGTGGCTCTACGACTACGACTGGGGCCTGGTCAATCTCGTGCTCGGCTGGCTCGGGCTGGAGTCGCTGCAGCATTCCTGGCTCGGCGATCCCGCGACCGCGCTCTGGGCGGTGATGGTCACGCATCTCTGGAAGTGGCTCGGCTTCAACATGATCATCTGCCTGGCGGCGCTGCACGCCTTGCCGGACGAAGTCCTCGGCGCGGCCGAGCTCGACAACTGCGGCTGGTTCGCCAAGCTCGTCTACATCATCATTCCCATGCTGCGCCCGACCCTGGTGAACCTGCTCGTCCTGTCCTTCGTCGGCAAGATGATGATGTTCGACCTGAGTCTGGATCATGACCGGCGGGCGGGCCGCTGTGGTCGACCGAAACCGTCTCGACCTACGTCTACAAGCGGGCCTTCAACTGGAACACCTTCGACCTCGGCTATCCGTCGGCGATCGCCGTCCTCTGGTTCATCATCGATCCTCGCTGTTCGTGATCGCTGATGAACCGGCTCTTGCGGCAACGCGACCGGCTCGAGTTCTAGGCGGGGAAGACCGATGCGGCTCTGGCTCGACCACCTGCGGCGCACGCCGCTCCTCCTCTTCCTGCGTGCTCTACACGATCGTGAGCGGCGGCCCCTTCCTGTGGGTCATGTCCATGTCGCTGCGGACGACGCCGGAGATCTTCGACGATCCCTACGCGCTGCCCGGTCCGCTGCACTGGGAGAAGTTCGCCGACGCCTGGACCACGTCGAACTACGGCACCTATTTCTGGAACAGCACGATCGTGGTCGTGACGGCCGTGGCGCTGGTCACGCTGATCGGCGCGATGGCCGCGCATTGCCTCGCGCGCTACCGGTTCCGCGGCAGCCGGCTGGTGCGCTTCGTCATCCTCAGCGGCATGATCCTGCCGCCGCAGCTGCTCATCCTCTCGCTGTTCCAGATCCTGCTCGACTATCGGCCTCTACAACTCGCTGGCCGGCCTGATCATCGTCTACGTGGCCACGCAGCTGGCGATGACCGTCTACATCCTCGAGGGCTTCTTCGCGCAGACTGCCGCAGGATCTCTTCGACGCCGCGCGCATGGACGGCTATGCCGACTTCGAGATCTTCTGGCGCATCACCCTGCCGATCGGCGCTGCCGGCGATCTTCACCACCGTCACGCTCAACTTCATCATCCTGTGGAACGAGTATCCTATTCGCCGTCGTGCTGCTGACCGACGACGAGAAGCGCACGCTGCCGCTCGGCATCATGCATTTCATGGGCGGCCACCAGCTCGACGTCGGCATGGTCGCGACCGGCCTGATGATCGCCATCGCTGCCGGTGATACTGCTCTATGCCTTGTTCTCCGAAACCATGATCAAGGGCATGACGGCGGGCGCAGTGCGTTAGCACCGCGACCTGCTGTCCAGAATCGAGGCGACGTGGCGACAGTTACCGATCGACGGACTCAGCAAGCGCTACGCGGGCGGCGGCGAGCCGGCCGTGAAGGCCGTGAGCCTCGCCGTCGCCGACGGGGAGTTCATGGTGCTGCTCGGGCCGTCGGGCTGCGGCAAGTCGTCGGTGCTGCGCATGATCGCCGGCCTCGAGCCGATCACCTCGGGAACGGTCGCGATCGACGGCCGGCGTGGTGAACCGTGTGCCGGCCAAGCGACCGCGACATCGCCATGGTGTTCCAGTCCTACGCGCTCTATCCGCACATGACCGTCTACGCCAACCTCGCCTTCGGCCTGCGGCGGCGCAGCGTGCCCGGCGACGAGATCGACCGGCGCGTGCGCGGCGTCGCCGAGAAGCTCGGAGCTCGACGCCGTTCCTGGCGCGCAAGCCGCACGCGCTGTCGGGCGGCCAGCGCCAGCGCGTCGCGCTCGGCCGCGCCATCGTCCGCGATCCCAAGGTCTTCCTGTTCGACGAACCGCTCTCCAACCTCGACGCGGCGCTGCGCGTCAGCACGCGCAACGAGCTGATCAAGCAGCAGCACGAGCTCGGCACGACCACGATCTACGTCACCCACGACCAGGTCGAAGCGATGACCATGGGCGATCGCATCTGCATCATGAACAAGGGCGAGGTCGTGCAGATCGGCAAGCCGCTCGAGGTCTACCGGAATCCGGCCGACGCCTTCGTCGCCCGCTTCCTCGGCAACCCGCCCATGAACCTGCTGCCTGCGCGGCTCGGAGTCCGGGCGATCGCGCCGGTCGCGCGCTTTGCCGACGTCGCCGTGGAACTGCCGGGCTACGCGATGCCGGCGCTGAGGCCCTATCTCGGCGGCGCCGTCACACTCGGCATCAGACCGGAGGATCTCTACGAGACGCCGCCGCCCGCCGTCGCGCCGCGGACCCAGCAGATCGCGACGCGCGTGTTGGCCGTGGAGCCGCTCGGCGCCGAGACGCTGCTGATGCTGGCCAGCGGGCGGCTCCGATCAGGAGATCATCGCGCGCGTCGGACGCGGACACCGGCCTGCGCATGGGCGGCGCGGCGTCGATCGCCCTCGATCCGAATGCCCTCCATCTCTTCGATCCCACGACAACCAAGGCCATCGCCAGGACCGCATGAAACCCGCCGACATCATCGACTGCCACGCGCACGTCATCGACCCCGCCCGTTTCGCCTACGCCGACGGCCCGGGCTACCGCCCGCTGCCGCATCGAGACGGGGACGCGCGAAGCGCTTCGCCGCGCGTGCCCGATGCGCACGGCGCGAGCACGCGCTGCTGGTCCAGCCCAGCTGCTACGGCACCGGACAACTCGGCGATGCTGGACGCCGGATGCGCGCGCCCGGCCGCTTCAAGGCGATTGCCGTGGTCGCGATCGACACGACCGACAAGGCGCTGGCGGCGCTCGCCGCCCGGGGCGTCGTCGGGGTCCGCTTCAATCTGGTGAATTACGACCGCGATGCGCTCGCCAGAGCGGCGGCGACCGGCCTGCTCGACCGGCTCAAGGCGGCGGACCTGGCCGTCCAGATCTATGCGCACGACGCGCAATGGCCGGCGCTGCTGCCGGTGCTGTCGACTCACGGGGTCAGAGTCATACGTCGATCATTTCGGCGTCCGCGACATCAGCACGGGCGTCGCGGCGTCCGGCTTTCAGGCGGTGCTCGAACTGGGGCGGCGGGGAAATGCGGCGGTGAAGCTCTCCGCCCCCTTCCGCCTCGCGCCGCCAAGCAGCTATGGAAAGCTCGACGCGTTTGCCGAAAGCCTGTTGTCCGCCTTCGGGATCGAGCGCTGCGTCTGGGGCTCGATTGGCCGTTCCTCGCCGTCGATCACGCGATCAGCCATGCCGACCTGCCGGCGACGATCGGACGCTGGCTGCCGGATCCGGCCGACCGCCGGCGGATCCTGTGGACGAATCCGGTCCGTTTGTTCGGCTTCGGGGAACGGCCGGCATGACGCCGTCCTCGGCACGCGCGCGGCGTTTGCAGGAAGCGCGCGCCTGCAGGTCGGCCTCGTCGGGAGCCGGCATGATCAGCTATCACCACCTCGTCGCCTGGTCGCGGCAGGAGCGCGCCCAGGTCGTCGCGGTCTGCGATCCGCAGATCGAGCGCGCCCGGCAGCGGGCGGCGGAATTCGGCATTCCGGCGGCCTACGACCGCGATCGAGGCGATGCTCGACAGGCATGCGGCCGACGCGGTGGTCGATCGCCTCGCCGCGCGAGACCCACGCGCGCGTCCCGTCGAGATCGCGGCGGAGCGCGGCATCGATGCCCTCTGCCAGAAGCCGCTGACGCCGACCCTGGCGGAGGGCGTGGCGCTGGCGGCCCGCGTGGCCGGCAACATCACGCCTGATGGTGCACGAGAACTGGCGCTTCCGGCCGTGGTACCGGACGCTCGGGCGGGTGGCTCGCGGCCGGCGATCTCGGTCCCGTGCACTGCGCGACCATGAGCATGCCTCCTCCGGCCTGGTCCGCGACGCCAGCGGGCGGATTTCCGGATCTGGTGCGGCAACCCTTCATGGCCCACGAGAAGCGGCTGATGATCGCGGAGGTGCTGATCCATCACCTCGACGTGGTCCGCTGGCTCTGCGGCCCGCTGCGTCTGGTGGCGGCCCGCACGGCGCATACGGTGCCGGAGGTCGCGGCGCGAGAGCCAAGCCATGATCTTCCTGGAGACGGCGCAGGGCGCGCCCGTGATCGTCGGCGGCACGCTCGCGGCCCCCGGCCTCGACGCCGCGGACCGGGGGATCGCTTCGGAGATCGTCGGCAGCAGGCAACGCTTCTGCTCGCCGGCGCCGAGCTTCATCTCCTCGGGCCGACCCCGCGGCAGGAGAGTTTCGTCCTCGAGCGGGACTACCAGGCCAGTTTCCGATGGCGCGATCGGGCACTTCGTCGACTGCCTGGCGAGCGGCGCCGCCTCGAGACCGACGTCCTGACAATCTCGAGACCCTGCGCCTCGTCGACCAATGGGCTCCGCGCCGCCGCCGATGCGAGTCCCGGCAGCGGCGAGCGAGAGAGCGTGGCAGCCCATGAATGACACAGCGTCCCCGATCGGAGTCGTCCAAGGCCGAACTCGACACGCCCGCTTTGCTCGTCGACCTCGACGTCCTGGAGGCGAACATTACGCGCATCGCCTCGACCTGCCGCAACACACGGCGTCGGCTGGCGCCCGCACCTCAAGGGCCATAAGACCTCGAGATCGCCCGCAGCGAGCTAGCCGCCGGCGCCGTCGGGATCACCTGCGCTAAGCTCGGGCGAGGCCGAGGTCATGGCGGCCGCCGGGCATCCGGAACGTCCTGATCGCCAACCAGATCGTCGGGCCGCTGAAAATCGCCGCCTCATGGAGCTGCCTCGCGGACGCGAATCCCATTGTCGCGGTAGACAGCGTGGCGAATCAGCCGAGCTGGCCGACGCCGCCGTCTGGCCACAGGCGTGCGGCGCAGGTCGTGATCGAGGTCGATATCGGGATGAAGCGGGCGGGCGTCGCTCCGGGGCCGCCGTCGTGGCGCTGGCCAAAGACACATCGCCGAGCGTCCCGGCTTGTGGTTCCGCGGCTGATCGGCTGGGAGGCCCACGCGATCACCATCGCCGATCCCAGCGAGAAGGAGCGGACAGTAGCCGCCGCGATCGGCCTGCTCACCGCCAGCGCGACCGCCTGCCGGCAAGCAGGCTACGCGGTCGAGATCGTGAGCTGCGGCGGCACCGGCTCGTTCCCCTACTGCGCCATGCAGCCAGGCGTGACCGACGTGCAGGTCGGGCGGCGCGATCTTCAGCGACATGCACTATCGCGACCACTACCACACCGATTTCCCGTGCGCGCTCACGTTGATGGCAACGGTCACGAGCCGGCCGACCGCGACGCGGATCGTGCTCGACGCCGGCAAGAAGTCGATGAGCGGCGATGCGCGCAATGCCGCTCCCGATCAGCCTGCCGGGGTGCGCAACCCGCGCCTATCGGCCGAGCATGCAACGATCGAGCTCGAGGCGCCGAGCGAGCAGCCGCGGATCGGGGACCGGGTCGAATTCATCGTCGGCTATTCCGACACGACGGTGCATCTGCACGAGGAGATCGTCGGCATCCGCCATGGGTCTGTCGAATGCGTCTGGCCCATCGCAGGCGCGCGGCCGGCTGAAATAGCGCGGCCGATTTGACATCGGCCCGGGCGCCGCCTGTAATCGCGGCCGGGGCTTCCATCTTTCCTCGCCATCACAGCATGGACGGCCCGGAGCCGTTTGCATGGGCGCTGTCGAACGCGCGATCGCCGAAATCGAGGACCTTGCCGGTCACGACATACAGGAGCGCAACATCGGCCCGCTCGTCGCCCATGTGCGCGGCAATCTGGCCGAGGCCGCCGCGTCGATCGCGCGCCACCCCTCGCCGAGCGTTGCCATCATCACCGGATCTTCCTCGCCGACGGAGAGCCGCCCAATTGCGGACCGACGGGCCGCCGGGCGCGGCGATGCTGGCGGCTGGCTTTCGCGTCCGTCGGCATCCCCTGCCGGATCGCGACCGACTTGGTGAATTCAGGGTCGTCCAGGCCACGGCGGCCGTCGCCGATCCCGCCGGGCAGATCCCGACTCGATGTCATCTCGATGCGCGAGAGCGGCGGCGACGGCGGCACGCCCGCTGGCAGAGGTCGAGCGCGCCTGGCTGGCGAGCGATCCGCCGATCAGCCCGCGTCATCGCCATCGAGCGCTGCGGACCGCCGCGCGACGGTCCCGCCGCGCAACGCCCACGGCGACGATATGACGAGCTGCAACGCGCCGCTGGAGCGCCTGTTCCTGGCGGGATCGTGGACCACGATCGGCACGGCGACCTCGGCGATAATCGGCATGAGCAGCGTGCCTGGCGTCGTCGCCCGGAGCGTCCCGCACGGCGACAAGCTGTGGTGTCGGGTCGCCTGCGACCATCCGCGCGTCGTGCGGCATTTCGAGCTGGGCCGGGCAGCCTCTTCTGGGCGCCATGACGCTGCTGGAATCGCGCTGGACGGCGGGCTCATGCTCGAGCGCATGACGCCGGCAGTTCGGACACCGTCTGCTGGAGGCCGCCGTCGTGAACGGTGGCGCGGTGGCGAGCGACCGCAGCGGCGGCCCGCCCGGCCTCACCTCTCGGTCGATGGATACGCCCTGGCCGGTCGCTGGAACGCACCTACCGCCGCATCCACGACATCTGCCGATCGGCCAGGCGTGAGCTCGCAACGTGCCGATAGACGGTTGATCGGAGTCCGCTTTGGGCCGAGATGCGTCGCTAAACGTGAGGAGCGTCGCTTCCGAGAAGTGCCATGTGTGGACGGCTCCCCGTTGGCAAGGGTTTTCTTCACGGTGCGGCTGGTCGGTTGCGGCCATGTGTTCGGCCTGTTTGCGCGGTTCACATGACCGCTGGCCATAATGCCCTCCGCGGATCAGGTCCCGGTCAAAAGCTCGCATTCGATGATGCGATGGCACATTGTGGGTTGTCCTGATCGCCGGATCGACCGGCTCTGCATTACGTGCTGTTCACCCTCCCAACCTCACATCACGCCGATTGCCGGCGTGATCTCGTTCACGCTGCCAGCGCGGCGGGTTCCTTGTAGCGCTCACCCTTGGCCATCACCGCCCAGGCCATTCTGGCGAGCTTGTTCGCCAGCGCGATCGCCGCGACCTTGGTCGGCCGGCGAGCCAGCAAGGCCGTGAGCCAGGGTCGATGCTCGGTGCCGTGTAGTTTGGCATAGCGGATGACGGCGAGCGCGCCAGCGGTGAACAGGCCGCGCAGATAACGGTCGCCCTGCTTGCTGATGCTGCCGAGCCTGTCCTTGCCCCCGCTCGAGTGCTGCTTGGGCACGAGGCCGATCCAGGCAGAGAAGTTCCGCCCTGAGCGGAAGGCCTTGGGATCCGGCACACTGGCGACCAGGGCGGTCGCCAAGGCTGGTCCGATGCCGGGGATCTGATCGAGCCGTTGGCTCGTCTGGTTGGACCGGTGCCAGGCCCCGATCCGGCGATCGAACTCCAGGATCTGCGCTTTCAGCATCCGAAGCTGTACGCCAAGGGCCGCCACGCAGGTGCGAGCCACCTCGGGCAGGCGCCGATCCCTTGGATCGCCGGCCACCGCGAGCAGCTCCGCGACGCCAGTGCGGCCGACCCGTGCGACGATCCCGAACTCCGCCATATGGGCACGGATCGCGTTGATCACGCTGGTCTGCTGGCGAATGAAGAGATGGCGTGTCCGGTGGAGCATGAGGCAGGCCTGCTGCTCAGGCGTCTTGGTCTCCACGAAGCGCATGTTCGCCCTCGTCACCGCTTCACAGATGGCCTCAGCGTCGGCGGCATCGTTCTTCTGCCGCTTGACGTAGGGCTTCACATAGGCGGGCGGCATCAGCCGCACGGTATGCCCCAGCGCCCTGAGCTGGCGCGACCAATGATGCGACGTGGCGCAGGCCTCGATGCCCACGACGCAGGCCGGTAGCCTCTGAAAGAACGGCAAAACCTGCCGGCGCTTCAGCTGACGGCGGATGAGCACCTTTCCCGCCGCATCAACGCCGTGGACCTGAAACACCGACTTGGCGATGTCGAGACCGACTGTCGTGATCACTTGCATGCTTGGCTCCCCATAACCGCGACCGCCCCAGCGGCGATCACTTCAATGGCACTTACGCGCCGGTGGGAGAGCCGTCCACAGCATCAACTGCGGACGTCACGGGCGTAGGCGGGAACGGAAGAGTATCGCCGCCGCTTGGGCGAGCGTATCCCTGGCTGGAACCTTCGAGACCGATCGAGTGAGCTTGCGCAATCGGGCGCTGAAGCCCGTGGACAAAGCGCACCTGTCACCGGTCAGCGTTTCCGCTAAGAACGTCGCGCAGTTGCGCGGCCAGCATGTCCGTAGCCGGCTGGCGTGGCTCGCGCGCCGTGAGCATGAGGTAACGGCACTCGGGTAGTTGGGGCAATCCTTCGTCGTCTCGAACTGGTCTCAGACCCACCGGCAGGCGATCATCGGCAAGCGTAGTCGTCACCGCCAGCCCTGCCTGCGCTGCGGCCAGCAGGCCCTGTATGGTCGTCGACGTTGAAACAATGCGGTAGCGGCGTGTCCGCCCTGTTCGAGCGCTCCTGACCACCATTGCGTGCCATTGACATTCTTTGAGTCTCGATGGGCTCAAGGGACAGTGGGCAGGGGAATTCGCGACTCGGCAGCGGATCACGTAGATGCTGTTGGTGCGCCTCCGGAGGTGATCCACTTCAACGGACTGCGCCAGATCTCGACCGCGGGCCACTGCCGGGGCTCAAGCCCCTCCTCAGTACAACCAGGTCAAGTTCGGCATTTTGAAGTCTCAGTGCCATAGAACAAGATGCCGCGACCTCTACTTCGACCTCGACGGCGGGCGCGGCCTGCGAGAAACGCTCAGGATGCGCGGCAGAAAGCGCGCGGACAATTCCGCAGGGAAGCCCAGGCGAACGGTGCCATGTACCGGAGCTGCCGCGCATGGAACGCATGATGTCGTCGTTGAGCATGCAGCAACTCTCGCGCGCGCTCGAGCAGATGCAGCCCCTCGTTGTTCAGCTCGACGGCGCCGCCCTTGCCGCGGACGATGACAGTTTGGCCAAGCAGCCCTTCGAGCCGCTGCATCTGAAGTGATACTGCCGACTGCGTCCGACCGACGCGCGCAGCTGCCCGCGTAAAGCTCCTCTCCTCCGCGATGGCTACGAAGCTGCGGAGCAAATCGAGGTCAAATCCCAGCGGGACCCCCATGGTCATTAGGACTCGCTCATCAGGTGCATTTGCGCAACTCGTTTCCTCTGCAGGTCCAAGCGGACATTGTGCAGCCAACCAATTGCTTTTGCCGACGAGGGAGGTCGAAATGAATGACAGGCAGCTGAACCCCTTGAAGACCGGCATGCTGTTCGTTGCGCCGGGCCAGATAATGGATCCCGCGCATCATGAAGCTGCCGCACTATCCTAATCATTTGTCACGCCTCAAGGCCGATGTGGGCCTGGATGCGCTCGAAGCAGCAACTTGCTCCGGTAGCGCGGCCGCAGCTGGTCATTTCACGAGTTGCTGGACCGGATCGGTGAGCTCTACCGCCAGAGGCCTGCCTCGACCTAAATGCGGTGGTCAAATCCTTCGTAAGAATAATATAGGGTCCCCGTCTCTCGGTGTCACGGGTCGGCTGGGCCCGGCGAGCCAAGTCGACAGCAGGTCAAGTGGCCTGAATGAACCAGGGACTGCTTTGAGTCGAACTCTGTCGAAATCGGTGATTTCCACGCTGGTCGGGTCCTGCCTCCGATAGTGGTCATGCCTGGCGTCCGTAAGTCTTCTGAGTGGTGCCGGAGCTGCCTTCAGGTGAGCCCGCCTCAACGGTCGCTGGCTGGTGACAGGGCCGACGGCATTGCACCGCCTCGCGCTGGCGATCACGTTCTGTTGACGCGGCTGTTTCGAGCATAGATCCCGGCGCAACCGACCGCGCGCGTGTGTGCCGCAAGGTCAATCGTTGGTCTGACCCAGAAACGAGAACGCTGCTTTAGGCGGCGTCAAAATGCCCCAACGCACCTCAACGCAGCGTTTCCATCAGCCTTACCAAGAGTTGGACCTGTGGCACCAGCGAGGAGAACCTGATCTGCCTCGTCTAGCGCATGCGCGGCCACGCCATTGCACCAAGCCCGTCAAGGGTGGGAATGCCGAGCGCCGCCGGATTTCTGGAAGTGCGCCGGTGGGAACAAAGACGCTAGGTCCGACGCACCCGCCACGCAAGGTATGGCGATCGCACCACCTGCGCTGATCAGTTGGATCCCGAGCAGGAGACCGATCAGCCATAGCGCTGTCAACGGCAGGCTGCCCCACAAGATCGCCGAGAGGAGAACACCGACCATGCCGCTCGCCAGCACCCAGCCCCAGTTAGGGAAAGGTCGGATCGTCAGCGCGAACACGATCTTCGAGATGCCTTCAATCATGAAGAAGACAATCAGCAGTAGCGTGATCGTCAGCAACCCTTGTGCCGGGTCGCGCAAGAGGAGGAACCCCACGAGCACCGCAAGAATTACGGAGATGAGCTGCAGCCAGAAATGCGGCACATGGCGGGCGCTGAGCAGGCTGACGCCCTGCAAGATGCCGCTGATGATCAGTAGCCAGCCCAGCATAACAACCACGGCCACCGACGAAACCACGGGGTAGATCATCGCCAGGATCCCAGCCACGACCAGCAGCACTCCTCGATCAAGTACCAAAGCGAATGCCGCTTGATGGAATCCCGCATGGCGTCGCGAAACGCCTGTGCGGCCGCCTCCAACGTCATTGACATGGTTTCCTCCCAGCGATCTCAGACCAGCCCGGCGCGCCAACTAGCGGCTGCCGATCGGACCTAGCCAGAGTAGCGCCGTGTCCACCGAAGTAAACTCCTGATGCTCTAGGCTAGTGAACTCAAGATCAGGACTGATCATAGCCCCGCGAGCTTCCGCTTTCGGCTTGAAAGCAGCCATCCTCTACTCCTTGCGGGATGCTCGCAAGCGCCATCAGCGGACATACCGATGATTCCTCGAGCGCGCAGACAATCACCCTTTTGTGCAGGGCGCTGAATATAGCGCGAAATGTTCACCCGCGATATCCGAACAGGACGATGCGGTAGCGCATCAGGACGTACATGACGCGCGAAGATGGCGAAGACGATGAAGTTGACCAGCGCCGCCAGCGCGAATAGCTCCGGGCCGAGGCCGAAGCGCAGCAGAGCCCCAGGCGACCGACGGCAGGGTCGGGATGGCGCCGAGGTTGTAGAACGAGATCTCCAGGTTGTTGAAGGCGAGGATGAAGCTGATGAGGAAGGCGCCGAACAGGCAGGGCCAGATGATCGGCAGCGTGATCTCCAGAAGCAGCGCAGCGGGCCTGGCGCCGAACACCATGGCGGCGTCGTCCATGGCCCAGTCGTAGCGCACCAGCTGGGACAGGATGATGAGGAAGGCGAAGGCGGTGCCCTGAATCGCGTTGGCGGCGATCGGCCGAATACATGTTGCCGGGCAGGCCGAGCACGCGCGCATTGAAGGCCAGCGTCGAGATGCCGATCAGGAGATCGGCCACGAACAGCGGCGCCAGGAACAGCAGCAGCGCCGGGCCGCGCCAGCGTCGACGCGGTAGCGCAGCACGCCGATGGCGCCGCCGGTGGCGAGCACGGTCGACAGAGCGCGCTGCCCAGGCCCAGCACCAGGCTGTTGCGCAGGGCCTCGCCGTAGAGCGAGCTGTCGAAGAGGTCGACGTAGGACGACGCGTGAAATGCCGGCGGGAACGGCCAGACGATGTCGGCGGCGAACGAGGTGTAGATGACGTAGAAGATCGGCGCGTAGAGAAAGACGTAGAAGGACGAGCAGGGCGCCGCATGGCGATCACGGCCGCCGCGCAGGCGCGCCCCGCTCATGCGCCGAGCGCCTCCGGTGAAGCCGCTGCGCTTCAGATCGATGGTCCGGCGCACGACCAGGATGACGACGAAGCGAGGCCAGGAACAGGAAGACGCCCATGGCCGAGCCGAGCGCCCAGGTGCCGGTCTCGCCGAACTGCTGGCCCAGGCTCATGCCGAACGAGGTCGCCTGCGGCCCGCCGAGGAAACGCTGGGTCACCGCCGAGGCCAGGCAGGGGATGAAGCACCAGCACGCAGTGCCGATGGCCGTGCCGATCCAGTTGAGCGGCCAGGTGATCTCGACGAACGCGCGCCAGGGCCTGGCGCCGTTGATCTTGGCGACCTCCAGCAGCTCGAAATTGAAGTTCACGAGCGACAGATAGATCGCCGTCACCATGAACGGGATGAACAGATAGACGAGCCCGAGCCCGGCGGCGAACGGCGTGTACATGAGCACGCCTGACCGGCCGCGATACCGAAGACGGCGAGCGCCATGTTCACCAGGCCGATCGGCCCGAACAGACCCTGCAGCGCCGGTCACCCGCAGAATGACGCCGGTGAAGAACGGCGCCGCCAGCAGCAGCACCAGGAGCAGGCGGTAGCGGCCGCCATGCTTGGCAATGAAATAGGCGACCGGCCAGGCGAAGACGAGGCAGACGAGCGAGACCAGCGCCGCCGTCAGCAGCGAGCGCAGGAAGAATATCCTGTAGGCCGGCTCGCCCAGCAGCGAGCGGTAGTTGTCGAGGTTCCAGTCGGCGTAGAGCTCGTAGCTCTCCGTCCGCCAGAAGCTGAAGACGACGATCGACAGCAGCGGCAGCAGCAGCGCCACGACGACGAATACCGCCCCAGGTCCGGCCAGGCAGGCAAGCGGAATTGCGGGCGGTACAGAAGTCCGGCGCGGCGGGTCGCGTCTCGGCTCATCGGATTAGACCTGAAGCACGCCCCGGCGGGCGACCGGCCAGTGCACGACTGACCGCCTCGCTCGGCTGCAGATCGAGCGCCGTGGCGCGCCGCTGACGATGATCTCGGAACCGTCGTGAGCACGACGATGTAGTTGGCGGTCTGGCCCTTTGAAGATGACGTCGCGCAGCGTGCCCGCCAGCCGAGTTGCGGCTCGCCGGATCGCAAGCCGCTGACGCCGCGCGCGACCTCCAGGTCCTCGTATTTGATGGCGTACTGCACGGCGCCGCCGAGGCGGCCGTCGCGCGGCTTCGGCACCAGCAATGAGTCGTGCCCTTCCAGTCCATCGCGCGCCATGCTGCCGGAGAGTTCGAGCAGCCTCCCTCGAAGCGGTTGGCGTGGCCGACGAAGCCGGCGACGAAGGCGGTGGCCGGATTGGTGTAGATCTCGGTGCGCTGGCGCCGATCTGCTCGAAGGCGCCGTTGCGCATGACCGCGATGCGGTCGCTCATCGTCAGCGCTTCCTCCTGGTTGTGGGTCACGTAGATGAAGGGGATCTGCAGCTCCTTCTGGTAGCGGCGGATCTCCACCTCCATCTCGGAGCGCAGCTCGCGGTCGAGATTGGCGAGCGGCTCGTCGAGCAGCAGCAGGGCGGGCCGCGAGATCAGGCCGCGCGCCAGCGCCACCGCGCTGCTGCTGGCCGCCGGACATCTCGTTGGGATAGCGGTCCGCGAGGCCGTCGAGCCGCATGCAGCTTCAGCGCCCAGGCCAGCTGCTCCGTCGCGCTCGGCCTGCGCCATGCCGCTGCATGCGCAGCGGGGAACACGATGTTCTCGCCCGCGGTCTTGTGCGGGAACAGCAGGAAGTTCTGGAACACCATGCCGATATGACGGCGATAGGGCGGCAGCGCCGTGACGTCGCGGTCCGCCGATGACGACGCTGCCCTCGTCCGGCTGCTCGAGGCCGGCGATGAGGCGCAGCATGGTCGTCTTGCCGGAGCCGCTCGGACCGAGGAGCGCGAAGAACTCGCCGCTGCTCGATCGCGAGGTCGATGCGATCGACCGCCGTGACCGTGCCGAAGCGCTTGGTGACCGACTGCAGCCTGAGCATCGCGGCGAGCACGCTAGTATCCACTCGTCGGTGGAAGGAGCGACGCGACGCCCGAGGTCGGCGAGGTGTCGCCGTCTCCGCTGACGTCACGAGGCTTCGACGTCGGACCAGATCCGCTCCCACTTCTCCGGCGAGGATGGCTGATCGAACATGTGCAGCTGTGCTCGCCTCGGCGCTGCGGTTCTGGAAGTAAAGCTCGATCTCGTCGGGCGTCAGACCGGTCGCGCACGTCGACCGTGCCGCCATAGCCGGTCGAGCGGACGACGCGCACATAGTTGTCCTTCTGCAGGAACTCGTTGACCCAGCTTGTGCGCCAGCTCGACGCGCTCAGAGTCCGCGTCGGCGCTGATCATCCAGGTGTCGACCCAGCCGAGGCCCGCCTTCCTTGGGCTTCAGCACATGCTGGACATCGAACTCGAGCTTGCCCTCGCTGCCGCAGCACGGTCAGGTGGCGAGTAGGTCTCGGAGAATTCCGGCGCCGCCCAGACCACGCCGCCGCGCATCAGGCGATCGAGCGCATCGTAGTCCTGATAGCGCGTAACCAGCAGCTTCTTCTGCGCGATGCAGCAGGCGCTTTGGTCTCTTCGAGCTCCGCGTCCGTGAGATTGTACGGATTGAACGGCTTGCCGTCGGCCGCGCTCGGCGCCGATCGTGCCGAGATTGCGTCGCGGCGAGGATGCCCATCAGCGCGATGTTCTCCTCGAAGCGCGAGTTCGTGGAGAAGTGGCCCGCAGTATTTCTCGTTCAGCAGCAGGCGAGATCGAGCCGATGTCGTCGTCGGCGATCTGCGCTGTGTTGACGGTGATGCCGTAGCCGCCCCAGCAGTTCGGCGCCGCCACGCTTGTGGTCGCCGGACTCGTCGGCCAGCAGCGGAAAGCTCGGCGGCAGGAAATCCGCGAACACGCCGGCCATGTTGGGGATCTTGCCGTAGTCGACCGCCTGGGTCAGGCCCTGGCGGAAATAGAGGCGCGGCCAGAAGCCGTCGCCCTGACGATGTCGAAAGTCCTTGGTGCCGCCGACCTTCATCTTGTTGAAGGCTTCCGAATTGCCGTCGAAGAAGGTCGGGCGAGAAGCGCGCCTTGAAGCTCCCTTCGAACGAGGCGACGGTCTCCTTGATCGCGTAGGGCTGCCACATCAGCAGGCGCAGGGTCGGCGTAGCGGCCTCGGCATCACCGATGAAGGGCCCTTTCCAGGACGGCGGCAGTCCCGCGGCGGCTGCAGCACCGCCATCAGCGATCGACGCGATAACCGCGCTGCGTGCGCCGTCTTTCGACTCTCATTCCGATCTCCGTTTGTTCTGCCATGACGTTGCCTCCCCAGGCTTCGTGCAGTTGGTAATCGGTTCCAAAACTACAACACAATTGCCACGACTTGCAATAACCTGCTAAACACTGCCTCACTAGACCAGCAAGGGCCTGAGCGAGAGGAGAATTCGACGTGTTGGCGGAACAGCGGCAGAGCGTGATTCTCGCCATGGTCAATCAGCGGGGATCGCTGTCGATCACGGAGATCCAGCGCAAGCTGAAGGTCTCGCGCGAAACCATCCGCCGCGACCTGATGCTGCTGGCGCGACCGCAACGCGCTGCGCAAGGCCTCATGGCGGCGCGCTGTCGCTCGAACGCAGCGAGCCCGAGATCGCCGTCCGCGAGGTGACGAATGCCGAGGGCAAGCGGGCGATCGGCGCGGCTGGCCGCCGGCCTGGTGCCCGACGGCGCCTCTGTGATCCTCGCCAGCGGCAGCACGGTGCAGAGCGTTGCGGATGCCCTGCTGGCGCGCCACGGGCTCACGGTCTTCACCAACAGCATCGTCAACTGCGGCAAGCTGGCCGGTCACAACAAGAACCGCGTCTACATGCTCGGCGGCGAGGTGCAGGCCATCAACGGCGCTACCCTCGGCCGCGACGCCACGACCATGCTCGCGCATTACTTCGCCGACTTCGTCTTCGTCGGCGCCGGCGCCATTTCGCCGAGCGGGTGGCTGATGGACTACACACGCGAGGAGGGCGAGTTGCACAGCCAGATGCTGCAGTCCGCCCGCACCGCCGTCGTCGTCGCCGACCACAGCAAGTTCAACCGCTACGCCCCGGTGCGCTTGGACAACTTCGAGAAGGTCACCCATCTGGTCACTGACCGGCAGCCGGAAGGGCCGGTGGCCGCCGCGCTGGCCGCGCTGCCGCTCGAACTGCTGGTGAGCGATGGCCAGCCGCGCTAGCGGGGCCGGCGCCGCCCGGCCAGTTCCAAGTCGAGAGAATCGCCGATGAAGTACCCGGCCTTGCGGCGCGAGATCGTCGCCGCCTGCCAGGACATGAACCGCCGGGGCATCAATCAGGGGACATCCGGCAACATCAGCGCACGCGTGGCGGAGGGCCTGCTGATCACGCCCTCGGGGCTGCCCTATGACGAGATGAAGCCGGCGGACGTCGTGCTGATGAAGAGGACGGCAGCCATGCCGGGCGCCTGAAGCCGTCGAGCGAGTGGCGCTTCCATACCAGCATCATGGCGACGCGGCCGGAGGTCGGCGCGGTCGTGCATACGCATTCGATGTTCGCGACCACGCTGTCCTGCCTCGGCCTGGAGATTCCGGCCGTGCACTACATGATCGCGGCGGCCGGCGGCAACAACATCCGCTGCGTTCCCTACATCACCTACGGCACGCAGGAGCTGGCGGACGCGGCGCTGAAGGCGCTGGACGGCCGCAACGCCTGCCTGCTGGCCAATCACGGCATGATCGTCGTCGGCCCCACGCTCAAGAGGGCGATGTGGCTGGCCGTCGAGGTCGAGACCCTGGCCGCGCAGTATTGGCGCGCGCTCCAGGTCGGCAAGCCCAACATCCTCACGGATGCGCAGATCAAGACCGTGATCGAAAAGTTCCAGACCTACGGTGGTCAGCCGCAGCCTGCGACCTGCTGCTGAGAGATTGGATCGGCGAGCCGAAAGGCAATCAATGATCGTCGGCATCGATATCGGCACGCAGAGCCTGAAGGTCGCGGTCACCGACCGCGAACTCAGGGTTCGCGGCGAGGCGGCAACGCCCTATCGGGCGCAGTTCCCGCGGCCGGGCTGGGCGGAGCAGGATCCTGCGCTGTGGGAGCGCGCGCTCGGGCCGACGATCGCCCGCGCGCTGGGCGAGGCGGGCGCCGCGCCGCAGCAGGTCGCGGCGCTCGGCGTCTGCGGCCAGCTCGACGGCTGCGTTGCCGTCGATGCCGACGGCCGGGCGCTCACGCCCTGCCTGGTCTGGATGGATCGCCGGGCCCAGGAGGAGATCGCGGATGTGCCGGCCGCGCTCATCCGGACGCGCGCCGGCGTCGTCCTCGATGCCGGCCATATGGCGGCGAAGATCCGCTGGCTGAAGCGGCACGACGCGACGCGCCGCCGCGGCCGCGCGCTTTCATCAGCCGGTGTCCTATCTGGTGGAGCGCCTGACGGGCAGGGCGGTGATGGATCACGCCCTGGCCTCCACGACCATGGTCTATGCGATCGATCGGCGGAACTTCGAGTCTGCGCTGCTCGACTGCTTCGAGATCGATGCCGGCGAGTTGCCGGCGCTGGCCGGAAGCCGACAGCTGCGCCGGACCGCTGTCGGCGCAGGGCGCCGATCTCACGGGATTGCCGCCCGGCATTCCCGTGGCGGTCGGCACGGGCGACGATTTCTCGACTCCGCTCGGCGCCGGCCTGCTGGCGCCCGGCAGGCTCGCCGTCGTGCTCGGCACCGGCGAGGTGGTGGGCACGGTGCATCCGCGCGCTGGCCATCGACGACTCCGGCCTCAGTCGAGACTCACGCCTATCCCGGTGGCGCCTATTTCCTGGAGAACCCGGGCTGGCTGTCGGGCGGCGCGGTCGCCTGGCTGTGCGATCTGCTCGGCATCGATGAATTCGACGCGCTCGACGCCGCAGCAGCCGCTGCTCCGGTGGGAGCCGAGGGCGTCACCTTCGTTCCCGCGCTGACGGGCGCAATGGCGCCGGAGTGGAATGCGACGGCGCGCGGCTGCTTCTACGGACTGACGCCGTCCCATGGGCGGCCGCATCTGCGCGCGCGCGCTGCTCGAGGGCTGCGCTTTCGCCATGCGCGACGTCGCCGACAGGCTGCGAGATATGGGGGCGGAGATGCGCAGCCTGCTGCTGCTCGGCGGCGGCGCGCGCAGCCGTCTGTGGGCGCAGATGCGGGCGGATATCATGGGGTTGCCGGCGCTCGTGCCGCACCGCGTCGACACCTCGCCGATCGGCGCCGCCGTGCTGGCGGGCGTGGCGGCAGGGCTCGTCGAGAATCTGCGCACGGCGGCAGAACTGGTGCAGGAGCCCGTGGCGCCGCTCGCGCCGGTGCCGGCGAATCAGAGATGCCTACGACGATGCCTACGCGGCGATACCGGCGGCTCTTCGGCTCGCTCAAGCCGATGTTCGGCTCCCGCGGTGTCGCCGATTGCCGCTGCCTGGGTGAAACGAGCGCGGCCGGGAGGCCGGCGCGCGATGAGCAAGGACATGATCGCCCAACTCGTCGAGGGCTCGCTGCCCGATCCCGATGGCGGCAGCGCGCTGCGCGTGGCGACGCGCTCGGTGGTGATCGCGCCGTCGCTGCAGGGCAGCGAGGCCGATATCGTGGCGCCGCTGGAACTCGGACGCCATCTGGCGGTCGTCAGCGATCTCGATCACGCACGGGCTGCTCGGCGCGCGCGTCGAACGTGCGCTGGCCAGCCTCGGACGAGTCACCAGCATCGTCCTGCCCGGACGGCCGCACCCGGACGCCGCCACCGTCGAGTGGATCCGCGCTGAGTCGGCGACCGCCGATGCGCTCGTCGCGGTCGGATCCGGCACCATCAACGATCTCTGCAAGTACGCCAGCGCGCGCGACGGCAAGCGCTATGTCGTGTTCGCGACCGCGCCGTCGATGAACGGCTACACCTCGCTGAACGCGGCCATCACCGTCAACGGCCTAAAGAAGTCGCTTGTCGGCCCAGGCCCCGCTCGGCGTCTTCCTCGACTCTCGATTCTGGCAGCGGCGCCGGCGCGCATGATCCGCTCCGGGCTCGGCGACAGCCTGTGCCGGCCGACGGCGCAGGCCGACTGGCTGCTGTCCCATCTGCTCTTCGACCGCCCCTACCGCACGATGCCGTTCGTGCTGCTGGCGGCCGACGAGGCGCAGCTGTTTGGAGAGCCGGAGGCGCTGATGGCGGGCGATCTTGCGGCCATGACGTGCCTGGTGCGGACCCTGCTCCTGTCCGGGTTCGGCACCGCCATCTGCGGCAACAGCCAGCCGGCGAGCCAGGGCGAGCATCTCATCAGCCACTTCGCCGACATGTTCGGCGACCATTCCTGGCCCGACTCCTTCCATGGCGAGCAGATCGGCGTCACCACGTTGACGATGGCGCGGCTGCAGGAACGGCTGCTCGCGGGACCGCCGCCCGAGCTGCAGGCGAGCGCGGCCGACGAGGCCGCATTCGTCGCCGCTATGGCGAGGAACTCGGCCGCTCCTGCTGGGCCGAGTTCGCGCAGAAGCGCCTCGATGCCGCCGGCGCACGCGCCGCCAACGAACGCATCGGCGCGTCCTGGGACCACATCCGGCAGGCCATCGCGCGCGTGATTCATCCGGCGCTTTTCCTGGCCGACGTGCTGCAGCGCGCCGGCTTCCCGACGGCGCCCGAGGCGCTCGGTTGGCCGCGACAGTTCTATCACCGCGCCGTCCGTCACGCGCGCGACATCCGCAGCCGTTATACGTTTCTGGACCTGGCCGCCGACAGCGAGAGGTTGGAGCCGGTCAACGAGCTGGGCTAGTCGCACCGTCGGCGGCAATTGCTGGAGAGGACAAGCGGGCGCATGCTGGCAGTGAACCACAGACGTTACTGACTGGTTGCGATCGGACAGACCGCCATGAGCAGGCTGCGTCTCAAACCATCTCACACGACGTTTCGAGGGCATGGTTGCCGTCGACGACCTCAGCCTGAGGTGGCCGACGGCGAGTTCCTCACGCTGCTCGGGCCGTCCGGCTGTGGCAAGACGACGACCCTGCGGATGATCGCGGGCTTCCTGGGGCCGGATGCCGGCGACATCTGGTTCGACGATCGCCGCATGACCGACGTGCCGCCGCACCGGCGCAACACCGCCATGGTGTTTCAGTCCTATGCCCTCTTTCCGCACATGTCGGTCGCCGAGAACGTCGGCTTCGGCCTGCTCATGCGCAAGCTGCCGAAGGCGGAGAGTGCCGCGCGGGTGGCCGAGGCGCTCGAGCTCGTCAGCCTCACGGGCCTCGAGGATCGGCGGCCGGGACAGCTTTCCGGCGGGCAGCAGCAGCGGGTCGGCTCTGGCGCGCGCCATCGTCACGCGCCCGGACATCCTGCTGTTCGACGAGCCGCTCTCCAATCTCGATGCCAAGCTCCGGGAAAGGTGCGCGTCGAGATCCGCGAGTTGCAGCGGCGCCTCAGGATCACCTCGATCTACGTGACCCACGATCAGGCCGAGGCGCTGGTCGTCTCCGATCGCATCGTCGTGATGAACCGCGGCCGCATCGAACAGATCGGCGATCCCGATACCATCTACCGCGCGCCCGACAACGCGTTCGTCGCCGATTTCATCGGCCTGACCAACATCGTCGAGGGCACGCTGCTCGACGACCGCACGGTCGATACCCCGATCGGTCGCCTGCGCATCGACGGCGGGCAGCCGCTGAAATCGACCCGCGTGAAGCTGATATGGCGCCCCGAGGACATGAAGGCGACGGCCAACGGCCTGGCCAATCGATTGTCCGGCACGGTGCGGCAGGTGATCTTCCGCGGCAACGTCACGGAGTTCACGTTCGACGTGAACGGCCACAGCCTGCGCGGCCAGCTCGACAATGACCTCGCGGCCTCAGGAAGGCGAGGCCATCACTCCTCGGCCTCGACGCCGACCGCATCCGGGTCGTCGGCTGAGATGCGCCCGCGGCTCGCCATCGTCCTGCTCTGTGCTGCCCGGCGCCGGCTTCATCTTCCTGTTCCTGGCAGTGGCACTGACCATTACCGCCCTGCAGAGCGTCGGCGTCTTGGGCTTCGGGCGCGAGCCCGAGTTCACCTGGGAGTTCTGGGTGGCGCTCTTCGATCGGCAGTTCCTCGACTCGTTCCTGTTCTCGGCCAAGGTCGGCGTCGGCAGCGCCTTCGGCACGCTCCTGCTGGCCTATCCGCTGGCGCTGTTCCTGCGGCGACGGCGCGTCGGGCGCGCGCTTCATCGGATCGGTCGTGAAGATCCCGCTGTTCGTGCCGGCGCTGGTGGCGGCCTTCCTGATCCTGAACGCCATGGCCTTTCACGGCGTGATCAACGGCGTGCTGCTCGGCCTCAGGCTGATCGACCGGCCGCTGCGGATGCTGAACGACAAGTTCGGCTGGGGCGTGCTGGCGATCCAGGTGTGGAAGAACCTGCCGTTCCAGCTCCTCATCCTCGCCTCGGTGCTGGCCACCATCCGCACGGATATCGAGGACGCCGCCCGCAACCTCGGCGCCGGCCCCTGGCAGGTGCTGCGCCACATCATCCTGCCGCTGTCGATGCCGGGCATCCTGATCGCGGTGGTGCTGGTCTTCATCATGACGTTCGGCGACTTCGCCATCACCCGCATCGCCGGCCCGATCTATCCCATCCTCGCTCGCCGTGCTCATGCACACGAAGGCGCTGACCCTGAGCGAGTGGAACCTGGCGGCCTGCATCGGCATGGTCATCATGGTCGCCTCGCTCGCCTTCGTGGGCGTCTACGCGCGCATGGCGCGCGCTGCTGCAGGGGACGGCGGCATGACGGCGCTTCGCCCTGCCGCGCCCGGCTGCGGGCCTGCCGCGCCTGTCGCTCGGCGTCTTCCTGGCTGCGCTGGCGGCAGTCCTGCTGCTGCTGTGGACGGGCGTGCCGCTGCTGATGGCCGTGCTGTGGTCGCTCGTCGACCCCGACAAGCCCTGGTCCTATCCGGATTTCCTGCCGCCCAGCCTGTCGCTGGCGCAGTGGCAGTACGTGTTCACCTACAGCAGCATCGGACGCGCCGTCGCCACCAGCTTCACCATCGCGCCGCTGGCGACCCTGCTGGCGTTCGTCCTGTCGTTGCCGACGGCCTACGCCCTCGGCCGCTACCGCTTTGCCGGCAAGGAGACGCTGAAGCTGCTGATCCTGCTGCCGATCGTCATGCCGGCGCATGGTGATCGCGCTGTTCCTCAGCCGCGCCTTCGACATGCTGGGCCTGTCGCAGAGCCTTGCTCGGGCCTGGTGCTCGGCCATACGCTGCTGGGCATGCCCTTCATGCTGCGCATCCTGGCGACCGCCTTCGAGGCGATCCCGCAGGACCTCATCGACGCCGCCCGCAATCTCGGCGCCGGCTGGCCGGCCTTGGTCCGCGCGCGTGCTGGTGCCGATGGTCCTGCCCGGGCTGTTCGCGGGCGCGATCTTCACGTTCATCGCGAGCCTGGAGGAGTTCAACCTCGACCTTCGTGATCGGCACGCCGACCTTCCGAGACCATCCCGACGGTGCTGTTCGGCTATCTCGGCTATCACTTCGTGCGCACCAACGCGGCCGTGGTCTCGATCATCCTGATGGTGCCGAGCATCGTCCTGCTGTTCATCGCCGAGCGGTATCTCAAGACCGAATATCTGTCATCGGCGTTTGGCAAGCTGTGATCCGCGCCTCGCGGGTGACGGCATCGTTTTGGCGTAGCAACCGAGGGAGGAACAGATGACAAGAGAAGAACATTCCTCTGATCGCGGCGCGTCACGGCCCTGTCCATCGGCGGACCGCGGTGCTGGCCGCCGATGCCGACTATCTCTCGATGCCCTGGGACAAGGTGGTCGAGGCCGCCAAGGCGCGAGCGGCGAGTCACCTTCTACACCTGGTGGGGCGAGGAATTCTGGCGCGACGCCGGCAAGGACTTCGAAGCCAGCTATGGCATTCACGGTCCGCGTCATCACCGGCGATCGCGCCCGCCAACATCGGCAAGGTGGTGGCGGAGTCGAGTCAGCGCGCACGGGCACGATCGATGCGCTGCATGGTCGGCGGCGTCGAGGTCAAGTCGCTGCTCGACGCCAAGGCGCTCTACGGCCCGCTGGTGGGCGTCATCCCCGATTCCGACAAGCTCGATGCCGAAGCTCTTCGCCATCCAGGAGGGCTTCGCCCACCAAGGGCTATCTGGTGCCGGTCTATCGCAACCAGGTCGGCATCCTCATACGATCCCCAGAAGGTGCCGAACCCGCCGCAGAGCTGGGCCGAGTTCACGGCCTGGCTGGACGCCAATCCCGGCCAGTTCGCCTTCAACGATCCGAGCAAAGGGCGGCTCGGGCCAGGCCTTCGTGCAGACCGTGCTGCGTGAACATCCTCGGCAGCCGCCGAGAAGCTATGCGGGCGATACCGAGATGGACGAGAGCGAAGGTGGCCGATTGGGGGCAGGTGTGGGACTGGCTCAACGCCAACGAGGAGCAAGTTCACGATCACCGCGTCCAACAACGACTCCATCGACCGCGTGAACCAGGGCGAAGTGGCGATGGCGGCGGCATGGGACGACGACACCTCGATCGCGCTCGCCAAGGGCACGCTGTTCAAGCGGGCCAAGCTCTACATCCCGTCGCATGGGCCTGCCCGGCGGCGGCGACACGCCTCGGCATTCCCGCCAACGCGCCGCAACAAGGCGGCGGCGCTCCTGTTCATCAGCTACCTGACGGAGGCCGACGACGCAGAAGCAGTTGAACGCCGTCCTCGGCAGCTATCTCTGCCCGCACCGACATCGCCGGCGAGAACGCGCTGCTGCCGGAGGAAGCAGCGACAGAAGAACGGCGTCGCCCGGCTGCCCGGCCCTTACAAGAAGTACTACATCGAGCAATTCGTCTCGCAGGTGCTGCAACAGTAGCCGCCTCGCGCGGCTTTCGCTCGACTTGCCCACGCGCGTCCCTCTCCCGCCTTCTCGGAGAGGGACGCGCCGGCGGCGAGATATGGCTCGATCGTCGCACAATGCCGGTGACGATCAAACTTGAATATCAAAAGAGGTGTGGCGGAGGTCCATCGGAAGACGGTGGCCGAACTTCCGCGCGTGAGTCAGGCGGGCGGCGCGCGCCATGCGCTGACCGCCGGAGTCGGGAGACGCACCGCAAGCTCGCAGAAGAGGTGGAGGCACTCCGGCTGCTCGCAGACCGGTGGCGCTATCGCCGGCACGCAGACCGGGCCGCTGCGTGTCGCCTATTGGAATGTGCAACGATTCCATCATTTCGATGCATGCTGCGCCGTGATCCGGAGAATGGCGACCGACATCCTGCTGCTCGGCGAGACTCGATATCGGGATGGCTCGAACGGATCAGCGACACTTGCCTTCGGGAAGCGGCGGCCGCGCTGGGCGCGAACTATGTCTTCGGCACTGAGTTTCCTCGAGCTGGGATTGGGCGATGAAGAGGAACGGCGCCGCTCATGCCGGCACGCCGCAACGACAGCTGGCTTTCACGGAAACGGGATCCTTTCACGTCTCCGCCTGGAATCTCCGGCACTCATTCGCCTGGAGACGGACGGCGACTGGTTCGACGGCGGGCATGGCGAACGCAGGGTCGGCGGAAGATGCGCTGTCGCTGCGTCGATTGCGACAGGAGCAGGGCGCATCGTCTTCGTGAGCGTCCATCTCGAAAGCCATAGCGGTCCGGCATTGCGAGCCGAGCAGATGCGGCGCCTGTTCGATGCCGTCGATCAGTCGCGCCGGGGCAACCGGTCGTGATCGGCGGCGATCTCAATACATCCACATTCACGCGAACGACGACTGCTCAGAGAGCTTGATGTGGAAGCCGCCGTTCGAGAAGATCCTCGCCGGATCATCGAACCCGAGCGCTACGAGCCGCTGTTCGAGATCGCTCGCGCTCGCGGCTATGAATGGGAGGCCGCCAATGCGGTTGGCCCGACGGAGCGTGTCCCGGCGGGAGAAACCGCAATCCCTCGGGCATATTGATTGGTTTCTTGTTCGCGGCCTCCGCGTGCTACGACTCCGTCAATCATTTCCGCCAGTCGACGAGCAGGGCAGCCTGATCTCCGACCATGGGGATGATCAGCTCGACGGCGATCGCGAACAGAGCAGAAGGCAGGCCACAGTCCGCGGCCGCCCTGAGTCGTCTGCGGAAGTCGCGATGCCGCTCTGGGCTGCCGCGACCGCGCGCAGGTGTACTGTGCTCTTCTCGGCCGGCTCGGACTCGGCTCGCGCGCCGGCGCCCGCGTCTTGCCGGCTGCGGACCGGCGTCGGCATCGACGGATTGATCGCCGGCAGCATGTTGCCGGTCATGGTGCCGAACTGGCCCTTGATCATGTTGACGGCGTTCTGCAGCACGACCTCCATGCGGCGCTCGTGCTCGGCCCGCCATTTCGGCCTCGGCGGCGGCCATGCGCTCGGCCTCGGCCTTGCGCCAGGTCAATTCGATGGCCGCCATCCGCTCGCCGTCGCCGCGCTTCCACGCCACCTCGGCGGCGGCCATGCGCATCTCGTAGAGTGCCGGTCAGCTGCGTCCTCGATGGCCGTCGATCTGCTGCTGCGTGGCCGTCTGCAGCTCGGCCTCGAGGCGGGCCCGGCGCTCGGCTTCGGCCAGCTTCCCAGGCGGCCTTGGCGGCGGCGAGAACCTCGTCGATCTCCTGCTCCTGCGACGCGCCGGCCGCGGCGACCTGCTCGGCGGTCTTGGCCTGCCAGGCAGCCTCGAGAGTGGCCAGGCGCTCGTGATACTCCTGCGACAGCTTGGCTTCGGCCGCGGCCATGCGGGCGTCGTACTCGCGCGCAGCCGGGTCTCGATCTCCGCCGCGTTGGCGGTGTCCGCGGAAGCGTGTCTGGGTCGCCCGCTGCTCGGCCTCGGCCCGCCAGCGTGCCTCGGCGGCGCGCATTTCCTCGTCGCGCTGCGCATTCAGGCGGGCCTCGACGGCGGCGACCTGCCGCTCCAGTTCGGCCTTCCATTCGGCTTCGGCGGCGTTGCGGAAGCCGGTCTGCTCGGCCTGCCAGCTCTCGCGCACGGCGGCCACGCGGCGGTGCCTCGTCGATCTGCCACTCGGCGCGGGCGTCGGCCAGTCGACGCTCGGCCACCGATTCCCACTCGGAGCGGGCGGCGGCCAGGGTCTCGGCCTCGCTCGCTGCGCCAGCGCTGGCGCTCGTCGTCGAGCAGGGCGTCGATGTCGATCGACGGCGTTCCGTCGCTGCCCGGGCGGGACCGCCTGCTTGGCGCGCCAGCGCGCCTCGACGGAAGCCATCTGCTCCTGTGTGCCGGCTGGTCAGGCGGGCCTCGGCAGCCGCGACCTGGCGCTCGATCTCGCCCTGCCATTTCGCCTCGAGCGCGGCCGTGCGCATCTGCTCTTCGGTCGCCAGCAGGCTTTCGATCACGGCCAGCTGGTCCTGATGCTGGGTCCTGATGCGCGCTTCCGCCGCCGACACCTGGCGGGTCGTTTCGGCCTGCCATTCGGTCTGCGCGACCGCGATGTACTGCTCGACGGCGTTGCAGATCTCGTCGCTCGCCTCGATCTCCGGCGGCAGCTCCGGCGCATGCGCCGCTGCGCCGACGTGTCGCCGGAGCAGCCGGATGACGTTGTCCGGCAAGTTCGATGGGCGAACCGCTGCCAGCTGCCGATGGCGGCACGCTCGACAGCTCGGGCTGCAGCCCGCGAGCGGCGTCGTCACGGTGATCTGGATCTGCCCCTTGGTCTTCGCGAGGTCGCAATCGACCGGATCGGGCGTCAGAACGTAGACTCGCGAGCGTGTGGCGTCTGGCCGTCGGCCTGCGCCGCGACGAAATCGACCTCGTCCATCTCATTGCGGCGAGGATGGTCCAGCTGCGGCCGGCCTTGCATCGACCTGCGGTCAGCGAGGCGCGCCGGCGGCAAGCCGTCGATGATGATGCGGTCGGTGCTGCCGACGCCGATCGCCGCGAGCTGCGATCTCAGCTCGAGCGCCACGCGCCGCGACGCATCGTCGTTCAGCAATGATCTAATGGCCTGCGAGACCGATGTTTGGGACCCGAAGGATTGGCCGCCATCCAGCATCGACTGTAACCCCGAATTTCTTTGCGCTCTGAGCAAGTAAATAGATACTCAATATTCGTAAAGAAACCGTTAGCATTAACCATTTATTCAATTTTAGGCGACCTTGCGATGAATGAGTTTCGTATTGGTTTATGCGCGACGTTTATCCGATAAATCAAATGCATAGGTCGGCGGATGACGCGCCGCCGCCGGGCCGCGCCGGAATCTTGTTACATGATGTGATCGGGAAAGATACCAGAGCGCGACGGCGCGAGTGCGAGAAAATCAGGCCGCCGCGGTCTTGCGCCAGCGGATATCGTCGTCGCTCGGCGCGGCTTCGCCGCTGCGGTCAGTCAGCATGGTCGGCGCGCGCGTCCGGCGAGGCGACTGGCGCCGTCGGCGCGCTGATCGTCGGCTCGATGGCCGGAAGGGGCTGGGTGCCGTCGATGCTGCCCGAGCTGGCCCTTGACCATCGTATCGAGGTCTCGCCAGCACCACCGACAGCCGCTGGTCATGCTCGCTGCGCCATTTCGCTTCGACGGCGGTGACCCGTTCGGCTTCGCGCTTGCTCCAGGCCAGTCTCTGCCGCCGCCAGGCGCTCGTCCTCGGCCTTGCGCCAGGCGGTCTGGGCGGTGCGCCATCCGCATCTCGTGAGCGCGGCGTGCTGCGCTTCGAGCTGGGCGACGTGGCGCTGGTGGGCGGCGGCCAGCTCGGCCGCATCCTTGGCGCGTCGTGCGCCCTCTTCGATCTCCCACATGGCGCGCGCTTCGGCGACCGCCCGCTCGATGGCGACCGGGTCGACGGCGCCCGATTGCGGGCCACCCTGGCGTTCATGGCCGCTTCGACGGCGAGCGAGCTTCTCCCGGTACGAGTCCGCCAGCTTGGCTTCGAGGCGCGGTCCGCTGCTTGACCGCGTCGGCGCGCCACTCTTCGACGGCCTCCACAAGGCGCGCAGCTTCCTCGGCCTGCCACTGCTGCCGCGCTGCGGCCAGGCGTTCCTCGAATTCCGCCGTGGAACCTCCGGCCTCGCCGTTCCCGCTGAATTGCCGCGCGAGCCGCGCTTCGAGGCCGACCAGATGCTCTTCGCACGCGCCTTCAGTTCGGCCTCCGCGTCGGACGCGCGGCGATCCATCTCGGCCTTCCACTTGGCCGCGACCGCGGTCGTGCGCGTGCGCCTCCTCTTGCGCCAGCACGGTCTGGATCTTGCTCAGCTGCTGCAGGTGCAGCGGCCTTCAGTCGCTTCACGCCGCCGCGACCTGGTTCTTCATGCGATTAGTCGGCCACTCCGTCCGCAGGGCGGCGAAGTGCTGGTCGAAATCGATCGGCGGCAGTCGCTGCGGCCGGCGCCGGCGACGCCGCCGGAACGGGCTGATGCGGGCTGGTGCCGGCGATGCTGCCAGGGCGCGAACCGTCGCTAGCGGCGCGGGCGGGTGCGGCGCGTCGGCGTCGGCGCGGCTGCGATCGGAGCAGCCGCAGCGGGCTGGGGCGCTGGCGCGGGCGGCTGCGGCCGCGGCGCGATCTGCTGAGGCGTTGCCGCGGGGCCGCCTTCGAGGCCGGATCGGCCGACAGGTGAATGACGGTATCAGGCGCGACTGTCGTCGACTTCTTCTGGCGCGACTTCCTCGAATGCCTCCAGCGACCGGCAGCGCGGCCAGCGGCACGGCGATGCGCGCACCGCGCTTCGCCCCTTCGTCTTGGGCAGGCCGTGATCGCTGGGGTCGGCGGTCAGGAGGCAGACCTTGAGGGTGAGGTCTCGCCGTTCTCGTACAGCGGAATGAAGGCGGCGTTGTCGATCTCGGCGGCGCGGCACGCTCCAGCTGCCGTCGGGCTTGCAGATGCCGACCGTCAGCTCAGCACCTCGGCGCAGGCCCCTCGATGACGACTATGTCATCGCCGCCGATGCCGAACTTGCCGAGGTGCGTAGCGAAGATTGAGCGGCAGCGCCGGCGGCGGATCTCAGTCCATGGAATCGTCGACTATCCCGACCGTTGCGACGTCCTGCGCCATGTATGCGCGCAATTCCCGAAAAGAGGAACGCTCCCCTCGGCAGGGGGCGATGACAGTCCGTGCGTAAGGATGGATTTACTCGAGATGAAGAAGGAGTTAACTGATCAAGTCTGGCGCTGTTTTTACGGGACATTGGGGCGATCTGCCGGCCGCGCCAGCTATGCAGTGATATTATCGTTATGCAACAAATGCTTGTGATAGTATGCTGCTTCTGAGAGAAGATGGGCGCCGCGGCCGTCGGCGGCAGTGCTGGCACTTTTGCCGCAGGCGTTAACCATTCGAGGATCGTGGCGACGCCGAGATCCGGCGCTCGGTGCCCTATTGGAACTACGGCTGTCGCCGCGCCCGGCATGAGCGTCGAGGTCGTAGCGGCGTGCGCGCTCGACGGGATGACCCAGATGATGCGGCTCGCCGTCGCGGTAGATGTCGTAGCAGCTCTCGCCGGACATCTGCCATTGGGAGCAGTACTGATCGTGGGCGGCGCGCCAGTCGGCCGCGGTCGGTGCCAGTCGCCTGGTCGTGCAGTCGGTGGCGCCGCCCGCGGTCGAAGAGCTGCAGTGCCTCAGTCTGGCCCCACATCCCGTGCACGGTGTTGCCGGCGAAGGCCTTCCTGGATCTCGTCGGTCGGTGAGCTTTAGCTCTTCGGCGGCGGAGGGCGCGGCCCGGAGCAGGCAATGCGGCAGGCGGCCAGCAAGGCCCGAGCAAGAGGCGGGCGCATGAGCGTGTATCCTCGTGACGGCCGAGCCTGTCCACTGTAGGGGAACACGGACGGCGACGCGATATTCCCGCGCGCCCGCCTTCGAGGCCAGGCCCAGAGATGCTCGGCGAAGCCGTTGAGGACGCGAGGACTCTCGAAGCTCGGCACGTCGCTCGGTCTGCCGCAGGATGCGAGCAGCTGGCTCCGGCGAAGCCGGTCCTGGACGCAGCGGCCGGGCCGAAGACGCGCGGACGGGAGGTCGATGCTGGTGCCCCGGGCGAGCAGTTCGCGCGCTGCGCGGGCCGGCGTGATCAGCGCATGGCCGTGCGCGCCTCCGGTGGCGTCGCGGTCACGGCCGCATGGATCTGCCGACTGCGGCCGCGCAGCCGCGCGGCGATCTCGTGCGCGCCGCCGCCGGCGCCGAGGATCAGCCACTCGTCGTGGGGCCGAGCCACGGGCAGGCGAGGGGCGCATCCGTGCCGGCCAGCCGTCGGCCGCCTGAGCAGGGCGCAGTCCGGTGACGCTGTGCAGCGCCTGCACGCGAACCGACCGTCGTCGGCAGTTGCCGCGCAGGTTGATCTGGCGGCGATGCGGCGCTCGCCACGATAGGCGACCGTCGGCGCCGCTGGCGTCGGCCGCCGCCTCTGGCGGCGAGGCCGCGGTGGGCGAGGGCGCGCGGCGCAGATAGGCTTCAACCATCGAGCCGCTTCCCCTTCGGGGTCGAAGAACCGGGGCTCGGCGATCGTGGCGCGGATCGGTGCGGCCATCGAGGCGGCACATGCACCGTCTCGCCCATGCGGCTCGCGGCCGTTCTTGCACCAGCGCCAGCGCGATCGAGCGGCCGCAGTTCCGGCGCTGTAGTAGCTCGAGGTGACGTGGCCGATCATGGCCATCGGCGGCTTGTCGCTTCAGCTCGGCGACGACCTGGCCGCCTTCGGGATCACCTCGCTCGGATCGTCCGTCAGAGCAGGCCGACCAGCTGCTTGCGGTCCGCCGCGCGCGGTGTCAGGCCGCGTGCAGCGAGCGCTTGCCGAGGAAATCCTGGCTTCTGCTTGCTGACGATCCAGTCCATGCCGAGATCGTGCGGCGTGACCGTGCCGTCGGTCTCCTGGCCGACGATGATGAAGCCCCTTCTCGGCGCGCAGCACGTGCATGGTCTCGGTGCCGTAGGGCGTGATGCCGTATTTCTCGCCGGCCTGCATCAGCGCCCGCCACAGCGTGCATGGCCGTAGCTCGGCGGCACGTTGATCTCGTAGCTGAGCTCGCCGGTGAAGCTGATGCGGTAGACGCGGCGCTGGCATGCCGGCGACGGTGCCGTCGGTGAAGCGACATGAAGCGGGAAGGTCTGGTGGTCGAGGTCGATAGTCGGCGGTCGAGCTCGGCCAGCAGGCGTTGCGCGCCATCGGGCCGCTGATGCGCGACGACGGCCCATTGCTCGGTGACGACTGGTGCAGTAGACCTTCATGTCCGGCCATTCGCACTGCAGCCAGTCTTCCAGCCAGCCAGCACGCGCGCGGCGCCGCCGGTGGTGGTGGTCATGAGGAAGTGGTTGTCGGCGAGGCGCTGGTCACGCCGTCGTCGAACACCATGCCGTCCTCGCCGCAGCATCAGGCCGTAGCGGGCAGCGGCCGAGCTCCAGCTTGGACCAGGCGTTGGTGTAGACCATGTTGAGGAACTCAGGCGGCGTCCGGCCCCTGGATGTCGATCTTGCCGAGGGTCGAGGCGTCGACGATGCCGACCGACGTGCGCACCGCCTTGACCTCGCGGTTGACCGCGTCGTGCATGCTCTCGCCGGGCTTCGGGTAGTACCAGGCGCGGCGCCACTGGCCGACATTCTCGAACGGCGCGCCGTGCTGCTCGTGCCAGTGATGCAGCGGCGGTGCGTGCGGATCGGGATCGAGCGAGGTCGCCGGACTCGTGACTGCCGAAGGCGCCGATGGTCACCGGCGTATAGGGCGGGCGGAAGGTGGTGGTGCCGACCGCCGCGACATCGGTGCCGCGCGGTCGCGCCATGAGGGCGAGCGCGTTGACGTTGCTGGTCTTGCCCTGGTCGGTGCCCATGCCCATGGTGCGTGTAGCGCTTCAGGTGCTCGACCGAGCGATAGCCCTCGCGGTGGGCCAGCGGCAGGTCGGCGGCGGTGACGTCGTTCTGATGGTCGACGAAGTGCGCTTCAGTGGCCGTCGCCGGCTTGTTCGAGGGCACCAGCCACATCGGGCGCGCATCGACCGCTGCCAGCGCCAGGCGGCGCTCGGCACGGCGTGCGCGCCGCTGGCGCGGAAGCCGGCAGCGCGCGGCGGCGGCCAGCCGGCCTCGAAGCCCTGCTCGACGGCAATCGGCGAGCGCGAAGCTGCCGGCGCAGCCGCGCCGGCCGAGCGTTGCTTCTGCCCGGACCTTGTCGGGAACGAAGGCGGCGATCGCCTCGTCGAAGCGCAGCTTGCCGCGCGACTGCGAGAACAGATGCACGGTCGGGTTCCAGCCGCCGGAATGCAGGATCGCAGTCGCATTCGAGATCGCGCGGCGCGCCGGTGACGCCCTCGCCGTCGGCGGCAGGTCGCCGGACGCTCGACGCCGGCTGACCGCCGGCGCCCTCGGTCGCGCGTGATGGCGTGGCCGTCGAGGATCTCGATGCTCTGCGCGAGCGCGCCTCGGTCGGCCAGCGCGCCCATCGGCGATCTCGCGCAGATCGACGATCGCGGCGACGGAGACGCCGGCATCCGCCAGGTCGATCGCGCGACCGCATAGGCGCTGTCGTTGTTGGTCGATGATGACCGCGCGCTTGCCCGGCGCGGACGCCGTAGCGGTTGACATAGGTCTGCGCGGCGCGACGGCCAGCATGCATGCCCGGCCGGTCGTTGTCGGCGAAGACCAGCGGCCGCTCGATGGCGCCGGTCGCCAGCACGACCTGGGCGGCGCGCAGCGCCACAGGCGCTGGCGCGTAGATGGCCGCCTGGCCGACGGCGGATCAGGTGATCGCCGACCCGCTCCACCAGCGCTGACATAGTTGTGGTCGTAGTAGCCGAAGGCGGTGGTGCGCGGCAGCAGGCGTCACGTCCGGCATGGCGCGCCAGCTCGGCCAGCGCGTCGGCGACCCATGGTCGGCCGGACTTGCCATCGATGCGATCGCGCGTCGCGCCGAGCAGCGAGCCGCCGAACTCCGGCTGCTCGTCGCACCAGGATGACGCGCGCCGCTGCGGCCGGCGGCGAGGGCGGCGGACAAGCCGGCCGGGCCGCCGCCGATGACCAGCACGTCGCAATGGGCGTGGAGTCTTGTCGTAGCGGTCGGGATCGGGCGCGATCGGCGCCATGCCGAGGCCGGCCATGCGGCGGATGAACCTGCTCGTAGGTCATCCAGCAGGCTCGGCGGCCACATGAAGGTCTTGTAGTAGAAGCCGGCACGGAAGAGGCGCGACAGCAGGCTGTTGACCGCGCCGAGATCGATGGTCGACCGACGGCCAGCAGTTCTGGCTGTCGGCGACCAGGCCCTCATAGAGCTCCGATCACGGTGGCGCGCAGATGTTGGGCTCGGTGCGGCTGCCGCCGGCCGAGCTGGACCAGCGCGTTCGGCTCTTCCGCGCCGGCGCTCATGATGCCGCGCGGGCGGTGATACTTGAAGCTGCGGCCGACCAGCGCGACGCCGTTGGCGAGCAGCGCCGAGGCCAGGGTGTCGCCGTGATAGCCGCCGGTAGCTGCTGGCCGTTGAACGATGAAGCGGAGCGGCCTCGACGCGGTCGATCGCGGCCGCCCTGCGGCAGGCGATAGGGCTGACTCGTCATCGCGTCCTGCCGCTCTATCTGCTCACGGTCGGCTTGGGATCGCCGATCCTCGTAGACCGCGTAGATCTCGTGGCGTCGACGGTGTCGCGGGCCACGTTGAAACAGCGGCGGCAGCCGCGGGCGTGGTATCCAGCGCTCGTAGTGCACGCCCTTCGGGTTCGTGCGCATGAACAGATACTGCGCCCCATTCGGCGTCGGACAGCTGCTCGCGGCTCCGGTCGGCCGCGCGATGTGCGCCCTCGCGCGCCGTAGGAGAACTCGTGCTCCTCGCGCGCGCCGCAGTAGGGGCAGGGGATCAGCAACATGGACGACGCCTCGCTCTAGTGCGCCACGCGCGGCGGCGCCGTGCTCGTCGATGAGGTAGCCGTGTGGTGAAGCGCTCCAGCGCGAACGGCTTCGTTGAGCTTGTGCGGCTCGGTCCGGTCGCGATGGTGTGCGCGAAGACACGGCCGGAGCCGGGCGTGGCCTTGAAGCCGCCGGTGCCCCAGCCGCAATTGAAGTAGAGACCGTCGACCGGCGTCTTCGCCGATGATCGGGCTGGCGTCCGGGCAGACGTCGACGATGCCGCCCCACTGCCGCAGCATGCGTCAGCGCGGCTGAAGATCGGGAACAGCTCGATCAGCGCGGTCAGCTGATGCTCGATCACCGGCGGGCTGCCGCGCTGGGCATAGGAGTTGAAGCTGTCGATGCCGGCGCCGAGCACCAGCTCGCCCTTGTCGGACTGGCTGACATAGACGTGCACCGCGCCGGACATGACGACGCAGTCGAGCACCGGCTTGATCGGCTCGGACACCAGCGCCTGCAGCGGATGGCTTTCGATCGGCAGGCGGAAGCCCGCCATGCGCGGCCAGCACGCTCGAATGGCCGGCGGCCACGCACGCCGATCTTCTTGGCGCGCGATGAAGCCGCTGCGTGGTCTCGACGCCCTTCACCCGGCCGTTCTCGATGCGGAAGCCGGTGACCTCGCAGTTCTGGATGATGTCGACGCCGCGGGCGTCGGCGCCGCGAGCATAGCCCCAGGCGACCGCGTCGTGGCGGGCCACGCCGCCGCGGCGCTGCAGCGTGGCGCCGAGCACCGGATAGCGCGCGTTCGGTCGAGCAGTCGAGGATCGGGCAGATAGGCCGTCGACCTGCTCGGCCGAGTCAGGAACTCGGAATCGATGCCGTTGAGGCGGATGGCGTTGACGCGGCGCTGGAGCTCTCGCATGTCGTGCGAGGTTGTGGGCGAGGTTGACAGCAGGCCGCGCTGGCTGAACATGACGTTGAAGTTCAGGTCCTGGCGACAAGCCTCCCACAGCTTCAGCGCATGCTCGTAGAGGTGCGCGCTCTCGTCCCAGAGGTAGTTCGGAGCGCACGATGGTGGTGTTGCGCCCGGTATTGCCGCCGCCGAGCCAGCCCTTCTCGAGCACCGCGACGTTGGTGATGCCGTGCTCCTTGGCGAGGTAGTAGGCCGTCGCCAGGCCGTGGCCGCCGCCGCCGACGATGATCACGTCGTACTCCGGCTTGGGTTCCGGGCTGCGCCAGGCCAGTTCCCAGTCCTCGTGGTAGCTCAGCGCGTTGCGCGCGAGGCTGAAGATGGAATAGCGGGATTTCATGGGCCGTGCGGACGCGCGAGGTTGGGCCGGCGATCGGCCGTGTTATTGCAGCCTGCCCTTCCAGGTGCAAGACCGAAGAGGCATCGCGCAGCAGTAAGCGGTGCTGCAGTAATCAGCCGCGCCGATCGATGCGGCAGGCTCTTGCGAAATCGCGACATCCAGAGCCCGGAATGTGAGGCAGGTCACTGCAAAGAATACCAATCTTCCCCATGATATGAGACGATGGCCCGCTGCGTATTCAAAGGCGATTGCGGCAGATCAGGTATTTTCAGGCCAGCGCTTTCATCGGCGGCAGCGGTCGGGCGCCGGCGGGCCCATGGAGGCCAGCAATGTTTGTGAAGACAGAGCGCGACTATGCGCGTCACGGCATTTTCATCTTTGCAGCCGTCGCGGCAACGCTCGTGGGCGCGCAATGGTCCTCTGCGGCCGCCCAGGACCGGCTGCCGGTCAAGCTCGAGATCGTCCCGTCGGCTCACGCCGTCGACGTGGGCGCCGGGGTCACGCTGGACGTCATCCTGCGGGCGGCCGACAACGGGAGCGCCGCCGCGCCGAAGGACCTCAGCGTGCAGCTCGAGTTGAATGCGCCATCCGGGCCGGTGACGCTGCCAAGTGTCGTGATCGCCGCGGGGCAGAGTGCCGCGCAGGTCCAGTTCCAGGTAACCGCTCCCGGCATGTGGGCGGTGCGGGCCAGAAACAGCGAGCTGCTCGAAGGCGGCACTGTCATCTATGCCAAGCCTGCCGGGCTTCATTCCGCGTTGACCGGCGGCGAACCTCTGTCGCGCGCAGGCGGGGGCCACGCCCCTGGCGCCGGCACCGCCGGCGGAGGTCGCCCTCATCAACGACGGACAGGGCCACCACCCAGACCCGCGGCATCGACGATCTCATGCGTGAGCAGAACGCTGGGCGGGAACGGCGGGAGGCCCGAACTCGCCGTCGCGGCACCGACCGCCACCGGAGCGGCTACGGTGGTGCTGGCGACCAGCCCGGATCGGTGCGTGCTGGCCGACCGCCAGGATGCGGCAACCGTTTACGCTTTCCTGCGCACCGGCGCCGCCAGCCAGGACATCCGGATCCAGCTGGTCGCCAGTCTCGGCACGATCTCGCCCAATCCGCTGGTCATCAGGAAGGGTGAATTCTCCGGCCAGGCCACCTGGTCGCCGACCGGGTCGGGCAGGCGCGCATCCGTTATGTGGCGGAGCAGCCGCAGGTCGCCATCGAAGCCAGCGCCGACATGCACGTCGATTTCGCGCCGGCGATCACCCAGCTGCAGCTGCGCGCGCGAGCCCGCCGGAGGTGTCGCTGCTGGACGCGCCGCAGATCTTCGTGGAGCTGCAGGATGCCGCCGGGCATGCGGTCGCCACCGACGAGCCGCGCCGGATCTCCCTCTATCTGGAAAACGGCAACGGCGAGATTTCGCCGGTCGAGGTCGAGGTGGCAAAGGATCGAGGCCACGGGCCGCGCCAACTTCACGCCCTGGTGGATGGGAACGACGACCGTGGCGGCAGCGACGCCCGCCATCCTCACGAAATCGACGACCCTGCGGGTCTCGCTGCCGATCCTGCTGATCGCGCTCACGGCGGTCGGCGGCCTGATCGGCGGCGTGATGGCGTTCTGGACCAAGCGCACGCGCTGGTGGCGGATCGTGATCGGCCTTTTCACGGGCTTCGTGCTGTATTGGGCCATGATCTTCGGCCTGCTGCGGTCGCATCCCGCGGGCTGCCGCCCTCAATCCCTGAGCGCGTTTGCCGTGGCCATCATCGGCGGCTATATGGGGCCGCAACTGCTGGGGATCATGGCCCAGAGGTTCGGGGTCGGGCCGAGGCGCGGCGCCGGCCGTACGCAGTACGCATCGTCAGCCTAAGACCAGTCGAGATAGTCACGCAAAGAACCCCGGCTGAAGGCTCCACGGCGCCCTTTATCGAGATCCGCGACATCGGCTATTCTCTGCGCGCCGCAGGAGTTTGGAAAGCCCGTCGCGATGTTTGGTGCCCCGCCCAAGGAGTTGCCGCAGAAGCTCGCTTTCTGCTGGTGCCCGATTTCTCCATGATCGCCTTCACCTCGGCGGTCGAGCCGCTCCGGCCTCGCCAACCGCGCGAGCGGGCGGGAGCTCTACTCCTGGCACCTGTTCTCGCCCGACGGCAAGCCGGTGACGGCCTCGAACGGCATCGCGGTGACGCCCGAGGGGCGCGTCGACGGATGCCGGCGGCTTCGGCACGGTCGTGCTGTGCAGCGGCATCGACGGCCATCTCTACGAGGACCGCAACGTCTTCGCGCAGCTGCGCAAGTTCGACCGCAAGGGCGCCGACGTCGGCGCGCTCTGCACCGGCAGCCACATCCTGGCGCGCGCCGGGTTGCTGGACGGCTATCGCTGCACCATCCACTGGGAGAACCTGGCCGGCTTCGCCGAGAGTTTCCCGCATATCGAGGCGACCTCGGAGCTGTTCGAGATCGACCGCAACCGCTTCACCTGCTCGGGCGGCACCGCCTCGCTCGACATGATGCTGAACATCATCGCGCGCCAGCACGGCCACGAGCTGGCGGCCAACGTCTCCGACCAGTTCATGCATGAGCGCATCCGCGACGAGCACGACCAGCAGCGCATGGCGCTGCCGGCGCGGCTCGGCGTGCGGCATCCCAAGCTGATGTCCGTCATCAAGCTGATGGAGGAGAACCTGGAGGAGCCGCTCGACCGCGGCAAGCTCGCGAAGTCCGCGGGCCTGTCGAGCCGCCAGCTCGAGCGCCTGTTCCGCAAGTACCTGAACCGCTCGCCGGCGCGCTACTACGTCGAGCTGCGGCTCAACCGCGCGCGGCTCCTGCTGCTGCAGACCAACATGCCCGTGATCGACGTGGCGCTCGCCTGCGGCTTCGTCTCGGCCTCGCACTTCTCGAAATGCTACCGCGACTTCTTCGGCAAGACGCCGCGCCGCGAGCGCACGGTGCCGCTGCGGGCGCCGCTGACGAAGAGCCAGGCGGCGGCGTAGAGCGGGCGTTAGCGGGCCAGCCCGATCGCTTCCACACAGGTTCCCAATAGGCGCCGGTCGTTCGCCGGCGGCGCCGGCCTCGCCGTTCTGCTCCAGGATGACCGCGCTCGTAAGGGCATAGATGGCGCCGGCCAGGTTGTAGGCGACGTCGTCGATCGGGCCTGCCGCCGCCTCATAGCTGCGCGCGCGGCCGCGGCGATCATGCGGCAGACCAATGCAGGTAGGCCAGGTCGATCTCCGGCAGGCCGCGTCCGGCCTCCGCGAAATCCACGACACCGGAGATCAGGCCGTCCTCGCCGACCAGCAGATTGGAAGATGGAAGTCGCCGTGGACGAAGCCGCGGCGACGGTCGGCTCGGGATCGCATCGAGACGTGGTCAGGGCGGCGCAGAGCCCGCCGTCGGCTGGGCTGGCTGCCGCCAGGCCGCTTGAGCAGCGCCTGCACGCGGTCATCGAGCGGGATCGGGGCGCCGGCGAGCGCCGCGGCGGCCTCGCTGCTGGAGCACCGCGATGGTCTCGCCGAAGCTGCCGGCGAAGCGGTCGCGCTCGCGGGCCGGTAGCCGGGCCAGCCGTTCTTCGCTGAAGGGTGCTGCCGGCGACGCGCGTGAGACGCATCCAGGCGGCGTAACCCTCGCGCCGCTGCGGGCGACCGCGGCGCAAAGGTGGCGTGCGCCACCAGTCTCGGCACGGCCAGATGGCCGAGCGGGCCGCCGCCGAGCGCCGCAAGCACGCGCGCTTCGTTGCCGCAGATCTCGAGGCCATCACCGATGCCGGCGCGCTGGCGCACGAGCTTGAGGACCGTTCCATCGCCGAGGTCGATCGTCAGGCCCCACAGGCCATGGCCGAGCGCACGGACGTCCTTCACGCGCAGGTCCTGCAATGGCGTCGCGCAGCCAGTCGGGGGAAAAGGCCGGTTGCGTCATCATATGCCCGTGAGTTCGGCGTGAGCGAAGGTGTCGTCGCGGCGCGTTTGCTATAGCATCGGCAGGAATCCCGAGGGAACCGAAAGATTGGACGGCGCGACGTGACGGATGCGACTGCCCCGGAGACGAAGAAGCTCGGCCTGAAGCTGGTGCTGACCGGCCTCGTACTGGCGACCGTGCTGCTGACGGCTCCTGTTCATCCATCTCCTGTGGGCGAACGCTGCGCGGCGCAACGTCGCGGACGTGGTGGCGCAGCTCAACCGGGAGATCATCGACCGCGTCAAGAACGAGGTGCGCGGCGTGCTTGACGACGCGGTGGCGGCGCAGAACGCCGTCGGGTCGGTGTTTGCGAACGGCACCATCACGCTCAATGAGGAATCGAAGCGCGACTTCATCTTTCTGGCCCTCTTGCGATCGAAGCCCAGCCTGTCCTGGATTTCGCTCGGCACGGACGACGGCAGCTTCTTCGGCGCCCAGCGCGAGCTCGTCGCGCAGAGCGACGGCGATCATCTCAAGCTCGTGACGGTCGCGTTGGATCCTACGTCGAACGCCCGCAGCGAGCATTCCTTCAGTTTCGAGGCGAAGGGAAACGACATTCGAATATGTCAGCAAGGAGGATCCCGCGACCCAGCGGCTACGATGCGACCCGGCAGGCTTGGTACCGGCGGGCGCTGGCGGAGGGGCCTGGCTGGAACGATGATCCCGATGTGCCGGAAGTCGCGCGTGCGGGAATCAGCACATCGACGCCGCTCGACATAAATTCGAAACGCGTCGGCGTCATCAATGTCGTCATCGAGCTCGAGCGGCTGTCGAGCTTTCTCCAACGGCTGCAGGTCGGCAAGAGCGGAACCGTGGTCATCATCGATCGCGACGGACATGTCGTCGCCTCCGCCGACGAAGACGGCGATTGCCCAGCAGCGGCTCGGCCAGATGCCGATGCTCGGGGAACTCGGAGCCACCAATCCGTTGCTGGCGCTGGCCGACGACATGATCGACAGCAAGAAAGTGAACCTTCAATCGGTCGGTGATCCCCGTCAGTTCGAAATCACTAGTCCGAAGGACGGACGCTCGTACTACGTGACGTTCGCCGCCTTGAAATTCGGCGGCTGGATCGCGGCGACCGGTGGTACCCGCCAGCGACTTCCTCACCAGCATCGAAGAAAATGCCCGCTATCTGCTGGCGGCGCTGGCGGTGCTGACGCTGGCGATGGCGGGGCTCTCGGCCATGCTCACCAATCGCCTGGTCGTGCGCCCGCTGACCCGCATCGTCGGGCAGCTCAAGCACTATCGAGGACTTCCGGCTCGATCAGGTGGTCCGCATCCCCTCGCGGCTGCGCGAGTTCGACGGCCTCTCGACGGCGCTCCTGCAGATGAGCCGCGGCCTCGCCTCGTTCAGAAATACATGCCCGATCGAGCTGGTGCGCACGCTGGTGTCGCGGGGCATCGAGGCCGAGCCGGGCGGCGAGCAGCGAGACCTCGACCGGTCATGTTCACCGATCTCGCCGGCTTCACCTCGCTCTCGGAGATGCTGGGCGAGGACGTAGTTCCCGTCTTGAGCGAGTATCTGGAGACGGCGTCGTCGGCGGTGATCTCGCATCGCGGCACGATCGACAAATTCATCGGCGATGCCGTCATGGCGTTCTGGGGCGCGCCGGATCGAGAACGCGCAGCACGCGCGCGACGCCTGCGCGGCCGCGCTCGCCGATCCAGCGCATGATGATGGCGCGGCAGGCGCAGATGCCGGCCGGCGACCCGCGGGCCGCGCTGCGCGTCCGCATCGGCATCAACACCGGCCGGATGCTGGTCGGCAATATCGGCTCCGCCAGCCGGCTCAACTACACCGTGATCGGCGATGCCGTGAACGTGGCGAGCCGGCTCGAGGCCATCAACAAGCGCTACGGCACCGCGATCATCATCGGCGAGGAGACGCGACACGCCGCCGGCGATGCCGTCGTCGTGCGGCAGCTCGGACTGGGTGGCGGTCTATGGCCGCAGCGAGGGCGTCGCGATCTACGAGCTGCTGGCCATGGCCGACGATGGCCTCCGGCGATCGGCCGACTGGGTGGCGCTATACGAGGCGGGGCTTGCGGCCTACCGCGAGCGGCGCTGGCCCGAAGCGGAGCGGCACTTCGGCCGCCGCCGCGAGCGCGCCGACGGAGGGCGATGGGCCGTCGCGGCTGTTCATCGAGCGGTGCCGCGCCCTCGTCGCCGATCCGCCCGGCGCGGATTGGACGCCGGTGGCGATCCAGATGGAAAAATAGCCCGCGTGCCGGGTTCGCCTCAGGCGACGGCGGCGATGGCTTCTTGCTGCTCGCCCGCGGCGTCTTCGTCGGCCGGCCTTGGCGGGAAGCGAATGATAACGGTGGTGCCGACGCCGAGCTCGCTCTTGATCTCGAAGCTGCCCTCGTGCAATTCGGCGAACGACTTGACCAGCGGCAGGCCGAGGCCGGTGCCTTCCTGCTTGCGGACATAGGCGTTGTCGGCCTGGCTGAACGGGGTCAGGACGCGCGGTATGTCGGCCTCGGCGATGCCGATCCCGTTGTCGGCGACGGCGAACGCCGTCCAGCCGCCGGGCTCGCTGCGCACGGTCACCGTCACCGTGCCGCCCGACGGCGTGAACTTGATGGCGTTCGAGACCAGGTTGAGGATGCACTGGCGCAGGACGCGCTCGTCGGCGAAGAGCGGCGGCAGGCCCGGCGCGATCTCGGCGGTGACGGTGAGGCCGGCCTTCCTGCTGCGTTCGCGGAAGAAGCGGAGTGCGGCCTCGACGGTCTCCTCGACGTCGATATCCGTCCGGTTGAGGTCGAGGCGGCCGGCCTCCACCTTCGACAGGTCGAGCACGTCGTTGATGACGTTGAGCAGGTGCATGCCGCTGTCATAGATGTCGCGCGTATAGTCGCGATAGTTGGCCGACCCGAGCGGACCGAACGTCTCGATCATCATGATCTCGGAGAAGCCGAGAATGGCGTTCAGCGGGGTCCGCAATTCGTGGCTCATGGTCGCGAGGAACGAGGACTTCGCGCGGCTGGCGGCCTCGGCTTCGAGACGCGCCGTGGTCAGGCTGGCGTCGTGGCGCTCGATCCGCGCGAGCATCTCGTGAAAGCAGTCGATGAGCGTGCCGATCTCGTCGTTGGCGTGCTTCTTGACGCGCACCTTGTAGTCGCGATCGCGGGCGACGCGTTGCATGATGCCGGAGAGCCGCAGGATCGGCTTCGAGATCAGGCCCTGCAGGCCCCAGGAGAGCGCAATGGCGAACAGGAGCAGCACCAGCGTGATGCCGCCGGCGATGACGATGTAGGAGGAGATCTCCTGATTGTATTGGCTGAGGTCCACGACGATCTGGAGCACGCCGACCGCCTGGCCATCCATGACGATGGTCTTGCACAGGTTGGCGTGCGGCTGGCCGCCGTCGGCGAAGACGACATAGGCCGCTCCGAGTGCGATATCCGTGCGCGGATGGTCGATGCAGCTGCGGTCGATGATCGGATGGGCCTGCGTCCCGAAGCCCTGGAGGGCGAACTCGCTGCCGCCCGGCAGATAGAGCGCCGCCGTCTGCACATAGGGCTTGGCGCTCAGCGACTTCAGCGTGCCGATGGCGTCCTCGCGGTCGTCGAACACCATGGCGGCCACGCTGTTGCGGCCGACGATCTCACCGATCGCGAGCAGCTCGCTCTCGAGCGAGTCGTGCCGGAAGGCGATGTCGCGGCTGGCGAAGGCGACAAACGAAAGGACGAGGACGATGCCGCTGGTGAGCAGGCTGAAGGCGAGCAGCTTATGGCGGATCGACAGGTCCTTGAGGAATCGCATCAGCCCGGTGATCCCTTCGGCAGTCGCTCGGCAATGACGTCGGCGAGCGCGCAGCAGCTGAGCGCTGAGCCGCAGGCCGGCGCGTTTGGCGGCCAGCGGGTTGGCCTCGAAAGCGGATGCGGTTGTCGACGATCTTCAGTGCCGAGGATGCCGCCGCGGGCGGCGAAATCGGGAATGTCGCTGACCGTGAGCATCCGCTCCGCATGCAGGCGCGGCAGCAGGCTGTCGAGCTGCCCGGCCAGCGGCTGCGTCACGTAGACCAGCTGGCAGCCGCCGAGATCGTCATCGACCTTGCGGAAGCGGACGTCGACGTTGCGCGCCTGCATATGCTGGCCGTCGAGGTATTGGGCGGCCGTCCCGAAATCGTCCTCGCCGAGAATGCAGATGATTGAACGGACCGTCCGGCGACGGCGGCGGCCAGGTGGTGTAGCGGGCGAAGTTGAAGACGAAGGCGGTCTTCAGCAGATATTCGCGGCTCGGCTGCGCCACCGTCGCGGCGCTGGTGGCGGCATCGGCGAGAGTCGCGGAGGCGTCCTGGGCGCGGACGTGTATCGGCGCCGTCGAGAGGACGAGGCCGAGGAGCGCTGCGGCTCCGGCGGCCCGCGTCAGACCTGGGAAGAGATTCTGGGGTTGCCACATGGTCATGCCGTAATGTCCGCGTTAACAGTTACATCTTCGTTGACGACGAGTGTCGCCAGCGTTGCGCCGACGAGCTTGGTGAAGACATGGTTGCCGACGCCATCGAGCCCGCCGTCGGTCCAGCCGGTTCCCGCGTTGACCGAGATCGGCGGCCGTGCCGGCAATCGTGAGGACGTCGGTGTCCGACAGGGCGATGACGTCCGTTGCGCTCAGGGTCGCGCCGTTCGAGGTCGAATCGGCTGCGAGATCGATGCGCTCGATGCCGGAGGCGATTCCCGCCAGGCTGCCGAGAGTGATGTTTCCGCCGGCGATGCTCAGCGTGTCCGTGCCGGCGCCGCCGGAGAGCAGCGCATCGGCGTCGCGCCAGATCAGCGTGTCGTCGCCGTTGCCGCCGGAGAGGCGATCGACGCCCGTGCCGCCGTCGAGCAGGTCGTTGCCGTCGCCGCCGTCGAGCGTATCCGCGCCGCTGCCGCCATCGAGTCTGGTCGGCGCCGCGCTCACCGAAGAGCGCGTCGTTGCCGGTATTGCCGATCAGCGTGTCCACGCCGTCGCCGGTCCACATGGTGTCGTTGCCGGCGCCGCCGTCGACATAGTCGGGCACGGTCTGCGTCTCCGTGTTGTCGAAGACGTCGTTGCCGCCGGAGCAGATAGACGCTGCCGCCGGTTGCGCCGCCGAACACGTAGTCGTCGAATTGACTGGCGATCAGCGTCTCGACGCCGGTGTAGCTGTCGCCGGCGGCAAAGCCGCCGCTGCCGCCCGCCGGCTCGTTCGCGTGCGGCCCGTGCGTGTCGGTGTCCTGCAGCAGCACGACGATGGCGCCGCTGTCGGCGTAGCTGACGGCGTCGACGCCGCTGCCGCCGTCGATCGTATCGGCGAGGCCGCCCGCAACGATCGTGTCATTGCCGGCGCCGCCGCTGAAGGTCTGCGCGGGATCGTAACCCAACGCCGCGGCGACGCCTGCGCTCGAGGGCAGGGCGACATAGTCGTCGCCGCCCAGCGCATCATGCCAGTTCCCGACGGCATAGTAGCCGGGGGCATGTTGTCGAATATGACAGCGTCGCTTCCGCCCGTGAACAAGATGGGGTGCGGGATCCGGGAACGTGTCGATGCCCACGGCCGGGTCTTCCGGCTGGTGATCGGTCGGTGGCCCGCCGCCGCCGCTCAGTAGAGCGCCCGCCGCTTTCGGCGGATCGAGGTTCCACACGAAGTCGAAATGGCCGGGATGGTCAGCATAGTCCGTGAGGAACAAATTCTGCAGCGGACCGACGGCCATCAGATCCGGCAGGGGCAGCGACAGCATGTTGTGCAGGAACTCGGCCGCGAAGGGATCGGTCGGATCGGTCACGCCGCCGGCCGCCTGCACGGCATCCAGATCTTGCAGCAGGCTGACGCCCGGAGTAGACCGACAGGTCCATCAGCTGAGACAGGCTCAGTCCGGTGAGCACCGATAACAGCATTTGCGGATCGCCGCCGTCGCTTGCCGCCATCGTGGCCATCGACGAGAAGGGAGGACGGCGCGCTCTCCCGACACCGGCTCCGGCGATACCGGCACCTGCATGAGCTGCGCGAGCTCGTTGGAGAGCAGGTTGCTGCTCAATCCAACCGTGCTTGCCGCGCTGTCGAAGCTCGCCGCGGGCGGAGCGCCGTCGAGGGCCGCCATCTGCACGCGTGGCGCCGCCGCGTCGGCCGGAACGTTGTCCGCGGCGTCGACGGGGAGTCCGGCGTGTCCGGCAGGGTGTGGGCGATCCAGCATCGGCACTATCCATGAGCCGGCGCGAGCAATCTGGACCGTTCAATCCATGACACCGGGATTCTACCCGGTGTTCGCGCGATGAACCCGGTGATTTTAGGAATTACAGATTAAGTGAGTCCTAGCGGCCGCAAATGAGACTCTGGTTAACGACGTCGACCGTTGAAATAAAGCCGTGCGTAATTCCGTTGCAGGCGCCGGTCGCGCCGCGCCGAACATGCTTTACGGCCGGTTAACCGCGCGGCCGCATCGGCCTACGCCTCCATGAACTCGATCTCGTCCAACCCGCGCAGCGACAGCGCCGGTCTCAGCTTCTCGACTGCGGCGGCGCGCGCGGTGAAGACGGCGCGGTGTCGCGGCGGCGCATCTGCGTTCGCTGAGGCGGCAGCGCCATCGAGGAGCGCGGCGACGCGGCGCGCGATGGCGGCGCCGGAGTCGATCCAGCGAAGCGGCCGCGGCGCGCCGGCGGCAAGTTCGTCCGCGAGCAGCGGGAAATGCGTGCAGGCGAGGACGACGGTATCCATGCGCTCGCCGCCGGGCTGGTCGATCAAGCCGGCGAGCGCGCGCTCGATGGCGGCCGGATGCGATGGATTCGCCGCGCAGCTTCCGTTCCGCCAGCTCGACGAGCTCGGCCGACCCGTGCCGCAACACGGTGCAATCGGGCGCGAACTCGTCGATGAGCGCCTGGGTGTATTGCCGCCTCACCGTGCCGGGCGTTCCCAGCAGGCCGATGACGCGCGTGACGCTGGCCTGCGCCGCCGGCTTGATCGCCGGCACCGTGCCGACGATGGGCACCGCGAGAGCATCGCGCAACGCCGGAAGGGCGACCGTGCTGGCGGTATTGCACGCGACGACGATCAGGTCCGGATGAAGCCGCTCCGTCAGTCCGGCGAGCAGATCGCGCACGCGCGTCACAAGCGCGGCTTCTTCCTTGGTGCCGTAGGGGAAGTAGGCGTTGTCGGCGACGTAGAGGAGCCGGAGGCCGGGCAGGGCGGCGGCGATGCAGTCGAATACGCTGAGGCCGCCGACGCCGGAGTCGAAGACGATGGCCGTGGCCATCAATTCACCAGCAACTGCGGCGGCAGCTGCTGCACGAGCAGGCGACGGAAGGTCATCTGATCGTCGGCGTTGAGGATCGAAAAAGACGTTATGCTCGTCGGTAACGACGAGGCTCGAGATCGATATCCGCGACCACGGTGCGGCTGCGCAGCGTGGCCGCCAGCGATTCCTGCAGATCGGGCGGCACATCGGTGATGCGAAACGATTTCGACGCCCGCGGCGACGGCATGGCGACCAGATAGTTGTTGAGATTGGGCCCGTCTGTCACCGCCGGCGGGCGGGAAGGCGACGATGTCAGGGAATACCGATCCGACCGTGGCGATCAGGCTGCGGTAGTTGAGCGCCTCGCGATCGAGCGCGAAGGCATTCATGACGGCGATGCCGTCCGGGCGTCAGGCACTGCCGGAGGTCGCGGAAGAAATCGGCGGACAGCAGATAGTCGGGCGTGCCGTCGCCGTGGAAGAGATCGATGACGGCGAGATCGTAGCGCTGCCGGCAGTCGCGCACATAGGTGCGGGCGTCGCCGATATGCGCGGTCCAGCCGGACTCCGGCGCAACGTGATCGCGGACCGCCGTCAGCATGTCCGGATTGATCTCGACGGCATCGACGGTGAAGCCGCGCTCCGCCAGGCGCGCGGCACGGCGCCGGCGCCGAGGCCGAGGACGAGCACTCTGCTGCGCGTCCGGCGCGTAGGCAGCGCCGAGCGCCTCCAGCATGTAGGTGTACTCGCTGTAGGAGCGGCGGTCGGGCAGCAGCCTGTTCTGCACCAGGCCGTCGGTGAGAAACAGGATGAGATAGCGCGAGGGATCGTTGCGGTCGGCGAACTCGACGACCTTCAGGTCGCCGAACACCGGAGCTGTATTCGGCGCGCAGGCGGAATCGGTAGTCGCCGGCGAACAGGTCTCTGGATTTGCCGAGATAGGTCGGCGCCCAGCGCGAACAGGCCGCCGGCGAGGGCGAGGCCGACGGCCGCCGCGGCGACGAGGTTGCGGCGCTGGCGCGGCGCGCCCGCGGAGATCGCGCCGAGGGCTGGCAGCGCGGCGAGAACGATCGCCAGCAAGCAGGCAGGCCGCGGAAATTGGTCACGTTGGGGATCGGCAGAAACGCCGTCGCGACGACTCCGCCACCGATCCGATCGTGCTCACGAAGAAGACGCGGCCGGCGCCGGCATCGCCCGCCGCCCGGCCGGATGGCGATGAGCAGCGGGTTCATCGCCGACAGCACGACGAGCGGGACCGCCAGCAGGACGGTGGCCGCCATGATGCTGCCGAACACCAGGTCGATGCCGGCGAGCCAGGGGAACAGCCAGGGATAGATCAGGCAGGCGGCGACGATCGCGAGAGCCGAGATCGCGGGCGCGGCGAAGAGGCGAAATGCCGCTGCGCGTCCGTCAGTCCGGCGCGCCAGCCGGCCACCGCCGTAGTAGCCGATGGCGAGGAACGTCAGGGTGATCGAGAGAATGCTCGACCAGATGTAGAGGCTGACACCGAAATAGGGCGTGAGGACGCGCGAGGATAGCAGCTCGAGCGCGAGCGTGGCGGCGCCCGTCAGGAAGATGATGAGATAGCTGAGAGGCAAACCGCTGCCGCGCCTTCCGGCTCGGTCGCCGTAGACGAACGGCTTCTTGGTGAAGAGCCGGCGCACCATCGGCTCGAACGCCGTCAAGCGGCATGGTGTCATAGTTGGGATCGAACGACATCTGGTCCCGTTTGTCGCAAGAACAGGTGCGTGCGCTCGAAGTGCGGGTGGCCTGCGGAACTTCTCGAAGGCGAAGCGGTCGCGGCCGACGTGATGATAGTAGTAGTAGCCCTGGAACGACCGGATGGTGGCGCACGAGCCAGTGGTTCGCCTCCGATACATAGGGCTTCAGCACGGCGGCCGCGAGGTCGCCGTGATTCTCGGGCGCCAGCAGATCGCCGATGTCGTGCAGGAGGGCGACGACCACGGTCTCCTCGTCGGCGCCATCGCGGAACGCGCGCGTCGCCGTCTGCAGCGAGTGCTCGCAGCGGTCGACGTGATAGCCGAGCTTGTCGCCCTGCAGCTTCTTGAGCGCGCCCAGCACATTGTCGGGCAGCTCGTCGTAGCAGACTTTGAACTTGCCCTCGAGGAACTGGTACTCCTCGTAAGTGCCCTCGTCCATGCGGGTGAGATTGACGGTGCCTTCCATGATGCGCCTCTGCCGGCGATGCGCGCGGCGCATTCTCTTGCATTTTCGAGTCGATTGCCAGGGCGCCGGCGAGTGCCATTCGGGTTTCGATGGCGTGATTTCTGCGATATGGTTGCGTCTGGTCAACGACGTCGCGGAGAGCGCGATGGCAGAGTCGTCAGTGTCCCAGGCCGAGGCCTTTCGTGCCGCCGAGCACGCCGGCTGGCAATCGAAGGTGGCGGCCTATGACCAGTATTGGTCGCCGCTGTCGCTGGAGATCGGCGAGCGCCTGCTGGATGCCGCCGGCGTCGCTCGCGGCAAGCGCGCCTCCTCGACGTGGCCTGTGGGCCGGGACGCCTGACGGCGGCGGCTGCCATGCGCGGCGCCGAGGTCGCCGGGGTCGATTTCTCCGATCGGATGTGATCGAGCGGGCGCGCCGCTTGTTTCCCGCCATCGACTTTCGGGTCGGCGATGCCGAGGCGCTGCCGTTTCCCGACGAGTCCGCCGACGCCGTCGTCGTCAACTTCGGCGTGTTGCATTTCGGCCCGTCCCGACTACGCCATGAAGTCGAGGCCTGCCGGGTCCTGAAGCCGGGCGGCACGCTGCGCGTTCACCCTATGGGCCGGCCCCGCCGAGCATGCGGGCATGCGCATCACTGTTCGATGCCATCGAAGAGCATGGCCGCATCGACGCCGCGCGATCCCCGAGGGTCCGCCGCAGTTCCTCTTCGCCGAACCGGCGGCCTGCGCCACCCTGCTCACGACGGCCGGCTTCGGCGCACGAGCATCGCCCACAAGCTGGTTCGCTGCACCTGGCGCCTGCCCGCGCCCGACGGCTTGTTCGCCGCGTTTTCCGACGGTGCGGTTCGTATTGCTCTGTTGTTGGCAGCGCAGACGGCGCCGCCCTGTCGGCGATCTGTCTGCCGTGAGCGACGCCTGCCTTTGCTAGCGCCGGCCCCGATCTTCGCGTCCCCGTCGCCGCTGCTGGTGGTCACGGCGCGGCGGTCGTAACGAGATGCTCGGTCAAGCGGAGATAAAATCTTAGACGTATCAATGTCTTACGTTGCCTACCTGACGCTTCTGAAAATAGTCTGGCGGCCGGAACTTTCTCGGCTGGCCGGGTTGCGGTCAGGGCCGACAGTGACTAAAGAAGGCCATGGTCGGGGCGGTGCGGTGTTGCCCGTCCGCGGGCGGTGGCGGGCGGGAGGCAGCGTCATCAGCGCTTCGCGAAGAACCGTGCCCTGTAACTCAACCTTCTCATCGCTTCTATCCCTACCAACCCATTCACAAAACAAAGCCAGCGATCAGGTCGCTTCGAGGCGATGCTGCTCTGCCATCGCGTGGCCTATAGCTCACAGCGCGCGCGACTCCCGCTTCGCCGCCAAACACTTATCTGGGAGCACGATGCAAACTGGCGCAGCGACCCCGCAGCCGGCCTGACAGGACCAACCGCGATCGGGCGGCAGTTTGGTGACGGAGGCGCCCAACGGTGCGATGACGGCACGGCTTCCGACCTGCATGACCTCCTGCAGGCGCTGCTGGCGATGCGCGCGGGCGATCGTGCGCTCCCTGGCGACTGACTGGGCTCGTCGGCAAGGTCGCGGATACCTTCAACGACATCGCAGAGTCAATGCTCGTATGGCGCAGAGCTCGAGCGCGTCGGCGCCGGTCGTCGGCCGCGAGGGCCAGCACGCGTCAGCGCGTCGAAGTTCGGCCACGCGAAGCGGCGCGTGGGGCGAGATGGAAACCTCGGTCAACACGCTCGATCGACGACCTCGCTGTGGCCGACGACCGAGGTGACGCGCGCCATCGCGGCCGTCGCCCAGGGGCGACCTGCTGCAGACCGTGCGGCTCGACGTCGACGGCCGGCCGCTCGAAGGCGAGTTCCTGCGCTCGGCGAACATCGTCAACACGATGATCGAGCAGCTCGGCGTCGTTCACGCGTCGGAGGTGACGCGCGTGGCGCGCGAGGTCGGCACCGACGGCAAGCTCGGCGGCCAGGCGCAGGTGCCGCGGCGTCAGCCGGCACCTGGAAGGACCTGACCGACAGCGTCAACTTCGATGGCCAGCAACCTGACCGCGCAGGTGCGCAACATCGCCGAGGTGACGATCGCCGTCGCCAGCGGCGACCTGTCGCAAGAAGATCACCGTCGACGTCAGCGGCGAGATCCTGCAGCTCGAAGGAGACCATCAACACGATGGTCGATCAGCTGCAGCGCGTTCGCCGGCGAGGTGACGCGCGTGGCGCGCGAGGTCGGCACCGACGGGCGAGCTCGGCGGCCAGGCCAACGTGCTCGGCGTCGCCGGGCACCTGGAAGGACCTCACCGACAGCGTCAACTCCATGGCCAGCAACCTGACCGGCGCAGGTGCGCAACATCGCCGAGGTGACGACGGCCGTCGCCAGCGGCGACCTCTCACGAAGATCACCGTCGACGTGCGCGGCGAGATCCTCGAGCTGAAGGACACCATCAACACGATGGTGGACCAGCTCAACGCGCTTCGCCGGCGAGGTGACGCGCGTCGCGCGCGAGGTCGGCACCGAGGGCAAGCTCGGCGGCCAGGCGCAGGTGCCCGGCGTCGCCGGCACCTGGAAGGACCTCACCGACAACGTCAACTCTGCATGGCGGCGAACCTGACCGGCGCAGGTCCGCAACATCGCCGAGGTCGCCACCGCGGTCGCCCGCGGCGACCTCTCGAAGAAGATCACCGTCAACGTCAGCGGCGAGATCCTGCAGCTGAAGGAGACCATCAACACGATGGTCGACCAGCTGAACGCCTTCGCCGGCCGAGGTCACGCGCGTGGCGCGCGAGGTCGGCACCGAAGGGCAGGCTCGGCGGCCAGGCCAGCGGTGCCGGGCGTCGCCGGCACCTGGAAGGACCTGACCGACAGCGTCAACTCGATGGCCAGCAACCTGACCGCCCAGGTCCGCAACATCGCGCGAGGTCGCGACCGCCGATCGCCAACGGCGACCTCTCGCAGCAAGATCACCGTCGACGTGCGCGGCGAGATCCTCCAGCTGAAGGAAACGCATCAACACCATGGTGGACCAGCTCAACGCGCTTCGCCGCCGAGGTGACGCGCGTCGCGCGCGAGGTCGGCACCGAGGGCCGGCTGGGCGGCCAGGCGCAGCGTGCCGCGGCGTCGCCGGCACCTGGAAGGACCTGACCGACAGCGTCAACTCGATGGCGAGCAACCTGACCGCGCAGGTGCGCAACATCGCCGAAGTGACGACGGCCGTCGCCCGCGGCGACCTCTCGCGCAAGATCACGGTCGACGTGAAGGGCGAGATCCTCGAGCTCAAGAACACCATCAACACGATGGTGGACCAGCTGAACGCGCTTCGCCTCGGAGGTGACGCGCGTGGCGCGCGAGGTCGGCACCGAAGGCAAGCTCGGCGGCCAGGCGCAGGTGCCCGGCGTCGCCGGCACCTGGAAGGACCTGACCGACAACGTCAACTTCATGGCCAGCAACCTGACCGCCCAGGTCCGCAACATCGCCGAGGTCGCGACCGCCATCGCCAGCGGCGACCTCTCGAAGAAGATCACCGTCGACGTGCGCGGCGAGATCCTGCTGCTGAAGGAAACGCTGAACACGATGGTCGAGCAGCTGCGCTCGTTCGCCGCCGAGGTGACGCGCGTGGCGCGCGAGGTCGGCACCGAGGGCCGGCTCGGCGGGCAGGCGGTGGTGCCCGGCGTCGCCGGCACCTGGAAGGACCTCACCGACAACGTCAACCTGCTGGCCGCCAACCTGACCACCCAGGTGCGCAACATCGCGGAGGTGACGACGGCCGTCGCGCGCGGCGACCTCTCGCGCAAGATCACCGTCGACGTGAAGGGCGAGATCCTCGAGCTCAAGAACACCATCAACACGATGGTGGACCAGCTCGAACGCCTTCGCCTCCGAAGTGACGCGCGTCGCGCGCGAGGTCGGCACCGAAGGCAAGCTCGGCGGCCAGGCCCAGGTGCCCGGCGTCGCCGGCACCTGGAAGGACCTGACCGACACCGTCAACGTCATGGCCGCCAACCTCACCGAGCAGGTGCGCGGCATCGTCAAGGTCGTGACCGCGGTCGCCGACGGCGACCTCAAGCAGAACCTGACGGTGAAGTCGAAGGGCGAGGTGGCGGCGCTCGCCGAGACCATCAACAACATGACCAACACGCTCGCGACCTTCGCCGACCAGGTGACCACCGTGGCGCGCGAAGTCGGCGTCGAAGGCCGCCTCGGCGGCCAGGCGAACGTGCCCGGCGCCGCCGGCACCTGGAAGGACCTGACCGGCAACGTCAACCTGCTGGCCGCCAACCTGACCACGCAGGTGCGCGCCATCGCCGAGGTCGCGACGGCCGTCACCAAGGGCGACCTGACGCGCTCGATCCAGGTCGACGCGCGCGGCGAGGTCGCCGAGCTGAAAGACAACATCAACACGATGATCGACAACCTGCGGCTCACGACCGACCGCAACACCGAGCAGGACTGGCTCAAGACCAACCTCGCCGCGCTTCACCGGCATGCTGCAGGGCCAGCGCGATCTCGGTCACGGTCGGCAAGATGCTGCTGCTGTCGGAACTGGTGCCGCTGGTCAGCGCCCACCAGGGCGTCATCTACCAGATGGACACGGAGGCCGCGCCGCACCTGAAGCTGCTGGCCAGCTACGCCAATGACCACGAGACGCGGATATCCCGAGCAGCTCTCCCGTCGGCGACGGCTTCATCGGACAATGCGCGGTCGAGAAACGGCGCATCCTCGTCACCAACGTGCCGCCCGACGCCATTCGCGTCGGCTCCGGTGATGCTGGAGGCGCTGCCCGCGCAGCATCGTCGTGTTGCCGGTCGTGTTCGAGGGTCAGATCAAGGCGGTGACTCTCGCTCGCCTCGCTGTACGACTTTCGGCCCGGCCCATCTCGGATTCCTCGAGCAGCTCACCGCCAGCATCGGCATCGTCGTCAACAGCATCGAGGCGACGATGCAGACCGGAAGGGGCTGCTCAAGCAGTCGCAGCAGCTCGCCACCGAATTGCAGACCCAGCAGAAGGAGCTGCAGCAGACGAACGAACAGCTCGAGCAGAAGGCGCAGCAGCTGGCCGAGCGCAACGTCGAGGTCGAACGCAAGAACCAGGAGATCGAGCAGGCGCGGCGGGCGCTGGAGGAAAAGGCCGAGCGAGCTCGCGCTGACGTCGAAGTACAAGTCCGAATTCCTGGCCAACATGTCGCACGAGCTGCGCACGCCGTTGAACAGCATCCTGATCCTGGGCCAGCAGCTCGGCGAGAACCCGGATGGCAACCTGACATCAAGGCAGGTCGAGTTCGCCCGCACCATTCACGGCGCCGGCACGGACCTGCTCAACCTCATCAGCGACATTCTCGATCTCTCCAAGATCGAATCGGGCACCGTCACGTGTCGATGCCGAGGAGATCTTCTTCACCAATCTGCTGGACATGGTCGCGCGCCCGTTCCGGCACGAGGCGCGAGGGCCGCCGCCTGTCCTTCGACGTGCAGCTGGACCCCAATCTCGGCCGCAGCATCGTCACGGACTCGAAGCGCCTGCAGCAGGTGCTGAAGAACCTGCTGTCGAACGCCTTCAAGTTCACGGAGCATGGCGGCGTCAGGCTCAACGTTTCCACCGCGCGCTCGGCGGCTGGAGTCCGGACAACCCGACACTCTCCCAGGCGCCCACGGTGGTGGCGTTCGAGGTGTCCGACACCGGCATCGGCATCGCGCCCGAGAAGCAGAAGATCGTCTTCGAGGCCTTCCAGCAGGCCGATGCCGGCACCAGCCGCAAGTATGGCGGCACCGGTCTCGGATTGGCGATCAGCCGCGAGCTGTCCAATCTCGCTGGGCGGCGAGATCCAGCTGCGGAGCACGCCCGGCGTCGGCAGCACGTTCACGCTCTATGTGCCGCTCAGATATGCCGGCGCTAACCGTTGCGAGCCGGCTCTCCACGCGCGGCCGCTTCGCGACGCGCCAGGTCACCGGTGCTTTCCGATGTCCGCCCGGTCGAGCAGATTCCCGGACGATCGTCACGACGTTGCAGCCCGGCCGATGCCGTCCTGCTCGATCGTCGAGGATGACTCCGCACTATGCTCGCGTGATCGTCGATCTTGCGCGCGATGCCGGATTCAGGGTGCTGGTCGCCATGAACGGCGCCTGACGCTGCTGGCGCTCGCGCGCCAGTACCAGCCGATGGCGATCTCGCTCGATGTGTTCCTGCCCGGACATGCTGGGCTGGACGGTGCTCAGCCAGCTGAAGCAGGACCCGGCCACGCGCCACATCCCCGTCCAGATGATCACCCTGGAGGAGGACCGCCAGCACGGCCTGGCGCGCGGCGCCTTCGCCTTCCTGACCAAGCCGGCGACGACCGAGGGCCTCAATGCCGCGCTGAGCGCGGATCAAGGACTACGCCCAGCAGCGGCGCAAGCGCCTGCTCGTCATCGAGGACAATGCCGCCGAGCAGCTGGAGCATCCAGCAGCTGCTCGGCCATGACGATTCATCGACATCGTGATCGGTGGCGACCGGCGCCGATGCCCTCGCCGCTGATGCGCGAGGAGCCATTCGACTGCGTGGTGCCTCGATCTTGCGCTTCCGGACATGTCCGGATTCGAGGTGCTCGGAGCGCATCCGCGACGATGACCTGCCTGCCGGATCTGCCGGTGGTCGTGTTCACCGGCCGCGAGCTGTCGTCGGAAGAGGACGCGCAGCTCCACACCGATGGCGCGCAGCGTGGTCGTGAAGGGCGTGAATCGCCGGAGCGGTTGCTGGACGAGACGGCCCTGTTCCTCCATCGCGTCGTCTCCGACCTGCCGCCGGAGAAGCAGCGCATGCTGGAGCGGCTGCACGGCTCGGATGAAGACCTGGTGGGACGGAGCGGCGCTGCTGGTCGACGATGACGCCTCGCAACATCTTCGCGCTGAGCAGCGTGATCGAGCGCCGCGGCATGCGCGTGCTTACGGCGACGACCGGCAATGAAGCCAGTTTCGCTCATCAATTCGACGCCCGATCTGGCGATCGTGCTGATGGACATCATGATGCCGGAGATGGACGGCTATCGGACGATGCAGGCGATCCGCGAGAACCCGCGATTCCGCCGCGCTGCCGATCGTCGCGCTCACGGCAAAGGCGATGAAGGGCGACCGCGAGAAATGCCTGGAGGCGGGTGCTTCCGGACTATCTCGCCAAGCCCGTCAATACCGAGCAGCTGCCGTCGCGCGCTGCGCATGTGGCTCCACCAGATAGGCGGGGAGAGAGGTCATGAGCGGCCCGCAAGACCGTCATGGAGCGACCGGCAGAAGGTCAATATCCTGCTCGTCGACGATCAACCCCGCCAAGCTCCTCAGCTACGAGAGTCATCCTCCGCGAGCTCGGCGAGAACTCTGCTGAAGGCGCCCTCCGCGCAGGCGGCCTTCGAGCATCTGCTCGAAATCCGACATCGCGGTGGATCCTGCCGATGTCTGCATGCCCGACCTCGACGGCGTTCGAGCTGGCGCGCGATGATCCGCGAGCATCCGCGCTTCCAGAAGACCGCGATTCATCTTCGTCTCGGCCAGTGCTCCTGACCGATCTGGATTTCCTGCAGGGGCTATCGGTGCGGCGCCGGTGGACTATCCTGTCGGTCCCCGTGATCCCCGGAAATCCTGCGCGCGAAGGTCAAGGTCTTCGTCGAACTCTATCGCAAGACCGCAGCAGCTCGAGCGCATGAACCATGAACTCGAGCAGCGCGTGCGCCGAGCGGACCGCGGCGCTGGAGGCCTCCGGCGGCCGCGTCGCGCAAGAGCGAGGAGCGTCTGCGCCTGGCCTTCGATGCCGCTCAGATGGGCTGGTGGGACTACGACATCGTCGCCGACCAGGTCACGTGGTCGCCGAGCCTCGTTCGCATCATGGGGCTTCGCGCCGGAGTCGTTCGGCGCGACGCTCGAGGGGCGGCTGACCCACGTGCATCCGGAGGATCGCGAGCAATTCCATCACCGCTCGTCCGCGATGGCATCGGCAGAGGATCCGCAGCCACAGCTGCGAGCTCCGCTTCATTCGTCCGGACGGCTCGGTCCGCTGGTCCCTGGCCGCCGGGCAGGTCATTCTGTGACGCGCGCGGGAACCGATCCGCTTCGCCGGGGTCGATCTCGACATCACCCAGCGAAAGGAGGCGGAAGAGCGCCAGACCATGCTCGTGCGGGAACTCGATCATCGCGCCCGCAACCTGCTGGCGGTGGTGCAATCGGTGCTGCATCTCAGCCGGGCCAGCACGACGCCGGAGTTCATCGCGGCGGTCGACGGCCGTATCCGGCGCTGTCGCGCACGCATACCATGCTGTCCGAAACGCGCTGGCGGGGCGTCGAGCTCGGCCGCATCGTGGGAGGAGAGATCGCGCCGTTCGCGACCGGCCAATCGAGAGCAGATCGCGGCCGAGGGACCGGCGGTGTCGCTGCCGCCGCCGACGGCTCAGTCGCTGGCGCTGGCGCTGCACGAGCTCGTCACGAATGCCGTGAAGCACGGCGCCTTGTCCGTGCCCGAAGGGCCGCCTCTCGCTCGGCTGGGAGATCGAGCCGAACGCCCTCATCGTGCGCTGGACCGAAACGGGCGGGCCTGCCACCCAGGAGCCCACCCGGCGGGGTTTCGGCACCAAGGTGATAGCCGCCGGGATCGAGCAGCAGCTGGGCGGCCGCGCGGCCTTCGAATGGCGCGGGGAGGGCCTGCTCTGCATTACTGACCATTCCGCGCAAGCGGATCGACAAGACCGACCGGTTCGTGGCGGTAGCCGACGGGCCTGAACGGCCGGAGACGACGGTGCCGCCATCCCTATCCATCGCCGGCAACCGCATCCTGGCGGTCGAAGACGAGCCCTCGTGGCCGCGATGCTGGAAAAAGCGCTGACCGATCTGGGATTTGCGGTGATCGGTCCCATCGGTACGGTTGCGCCGGCCCTGCAGTCCGCGCGGACGGATCCCATCGACGGCGCCATCCTCGATCTGAACGTCGGGGGCGAGCCGGTCTATCCCGTGGCGGATGCGTTGATGGCCCGCGGCATTCCCTTCGTCTTCCTGACCGGCTATCGCAGCGACGGCATCGACCGGCGCTATGCGCACGTTCCGGCGCTGCAAAAGCCGATCGATCCGGAGGCCTCTTCGGCACATCTTCACGTCAAAGAAGGTCGACCCGCACGGCCTCGCCTCCGGTCCGCCGATCCCGCAAGCCGTACCGGGCTTGAGGCGCGGGGGCGCTCAGGCCTGACCGAGGTGCCGGGCGAAGGTGGCGGTGTCGATGTTGCTGCCGCAGACGATGACGCCGACGCGCTTGCCGGCGAGGCGCTCGCGCAGCGGGCCGCAGAGGGCCGCAGTGGCGGCGGCGCCCGCCGGTTCGACCGCCAGCTTCATCTCGCGGAACAACAGCCCCATGGCGCGCCGCATGGCGTCGTCGTCGATCATGACCAGATCGTCGAGGAAGCGGCGGCAGAGGCCGAAGCTGTAGGGCAGGGCGAAGCGGCGCCCTAGGCTGTCGGCGATCGTCCCCACCTTGTTCGATCGGCCGCGGCTCGCCGGCGGCGAAGCTGCGATGCATGCTGTCGGCGCCCTCGGGCTCGACGCCGAACACTTGGCACTCCGGCCGCAGCTGCTTGACCGCGCAGGCGATGCCGGCGGCCAGCCCGCCGCCGCCGATCGGCACGATGACGGCGTCGAGGTCGGGCGCCTGCCGGCACCATTCATAGCCGAGCGTGGCCGTGCCCAGGATGGTCAGCTCGCCCTCATAGGGGTGAACGAAGGTGCGCCCCTCTTCCTTCTCGATGCGGCGCACGGTGTCGAAGGCGCTGTGCACGTCCTCGGCGAGGATGAGCTCGGCCCCGTAGCTGCGGCAGCGCTCGACCCGGAACGGATTGGCGAGTCTTCATCATCACGACCTTGGCCGAAGTGCCCCAGGTCTTCGCCGCATAGGCGACGGCGATGGCGTGATTGCCGGCGCTGGGACGGCGGTGACGCCGCGGGCGACGCGCCTCCGGCGCCAGGTTCAGCATGTTCGTGAGCGCGCCGCGCGCGCTTGAAGCTGCCGGTGTATTGGAACAGCTCGAGTTTGAGCACGACCTCGGTGTCGGCGCCAGCGGCCGCTGCGATCTCCGACCCGCGCCAGCGATGCACGGGGGTCTCGATGATCAGGTCATCCAGTCGCGCGCGGGCGGCGGCGATCCGTTCGGCTGATGGGTATTCGGACAAGCGCAGACCTCGATGGGATAGTGACAGGGGTCGAGGAACCGGATCCCGCCAGGCGGTGGCAGCAACCCTTTCGGTTGGCGGTGATTCCCGCCATTATCTGCCACGCCTTCGCGGCGATGGAAACGGGTATATCGGATGGACGGCGGGATGCTCCGGCTGGAATCGATCGTGGGACTGGCGACCGATGCGGCGCTCGTCGAGCGGCTGCATCGCCTGGAGCATGACGGCAAGGTCGAATACATCCTGCTCGCCGGCGAGGATACGGCGCGCCGGCGCCTGCATGTCGCGACCGACCGCGGCACCGATTGCGCCATCTGCTGTCGCGCAGCGACCGCCTGGCCAATGGCGCTCGTCCTCCTGCTGGAGCGCGACCGCGCCATCGTCGTGCGCCTGAAGGAGGAGGCATGGCTGGCGCTTGCACCCGCGCGATCTGCCGCCGCCGCGCTCGAGCCTCGGCTACTTCGCCGGCAACATGCGCTGGCCGGTGCGCTTCGACGGCACGATGTTGCGCATCGCGCTGCGGAGCCCCGTGCAGGGCTACCTGGAGCGCCTGGATCACCTGTTGAAGGACGGGCGGATCCGCCGTGCCGACCATGAGTGACGACACGCCACGCTGCTGACGGCCCTCCAATACGCCGACAGCTTCTTTCCGAGCGGCGGCACGGCATTTTCCTGGGGCCTGGAGGCGCTGTGCGCAGACCGGCAGGTGACGTCGGCCGAGGACGTGCGACGCTTCCTGGTTGGACAGTTGGGCCAGCGCTGGGCGACCTGCGACCGCCTGTTCCTGGTCGCCGCCCATCGCGCCAGCACGGATCTGGATGCGGTTGTCGCGCCTCGATCGGCTGCTCGAAGCGCGATGACGCTCCCGCGCGAACTGCGCGAGGGCGCGGCGCGCGCCGGCAGGGCGCTGCTCGGCATTCACGAGCGGCTGCGGCACGTGCCGGCGCGGCCCAGTACCGCGAGCGCGTCCGCGCCGGAGCGGCGTCCGGCCATCTGCCGGTGGTACAGGGCCTGCTGCTCGCCGGCGTCGGCCTCGATGAGCGGATGGCGTCGACCGTGTCGGCGCACGCCCTGTCGGTCGGCGTCGTCGAGCGCCGCCCTGCGTCTCAGCGTCATCACCCACGTCGACGCGCAGCGCATCCTCACGGCGACCCGCGGTTGCTCGCGGAACTGCTCGCCGAACCGGCGGCGGACGTTACGGACGCCTTTGTCTACGCGCCCGGCGACGGATCGTGGCGGCGATGCGCCCACGGAGTCAGTCCGCGCGCCTGTTCGCGGAGTTGGGAGCCGAGACTCGTGTTGACGGAAGGATTTGAACGCAAGCCAGGAAGGGACCATCCCGGCGCCGCCCGCGTCGGCGTCGGCGGCCCCGTCGGCTCGGGCAAGACCGCGCTGCTGGAGCAGCCTGATCCCGCGGCTTCATCAAGCGCGGCACCAATATCGCCGTGGTGACCAACGACCTCGTCACCAAGGAGGATGCCGGAGCGGATCAAGCGCAGCAGGCTGATCGCGCCCGAGCGCGTCATGGCGGTGGAGGCCGGGGCCTGCCCGCACACCGCCATCCGCGAGGATCCACCCTCAACATCCAGGCCGCCGATCTCCTCGACGACCGCGTTCAAGCCGCTCGATCTGATCCTGATCGAGGCGGCGGCGGACAACCTGGCTTCCACCTTTTCGCTCGATCTCGTCGACTACTGGCTGTTCGTCATCGACGTCGCCGGCGGCGACGACATCCCGCGCAAGCGCGGACCGGGCGTGCTGCTGTGCCGACCTGCGCTGATCATCAACAAGACCGACCTGGCGCCCTATGTGCGCGTCGACCTCGATCGCATGCTGACCGAGGCGAAGCAGGCGCGCGGCGGCAAGCCGATCCTGCTCACCAACTGCGCCACCGGCGAGGCGTCGACGCGGTCGTCGACCGGCTCCTCGCGCGACGTGCTGTTCGATCGCTCAGCCATGCTGGATGGCGCAACGAAGGTCGCAGTCGATCGAAGGCGCGGAAGCGCGCGCGCCGCCTGAGATCGCCTTCGCGCGCGACCCCTCCGGTCCGCACCACCTCCGCCGCCAATATGCCAGCTATCCCTATCGTACGTCTGCCGCCCTCCTCAGCTTCGCGGGCGATCCCGCGGGCATGGCGACCATCTACTTGCAGTCCTGCGCCGGCGGCATCTTCCCGCGACGATCGCCTGCGCGAGCATATCGTGGCCGAGGAAGGAGCCGCGGCCCACGTCACGACCCAGGCCTCGACGATCGTCCACAGCATGGATCGCGGCAGCGCGGGCAGAGGTGCTGATCGAAGCGGCGGCCGGCAGCTTCGTGGAGTTTCTGCCCGATCCCTTCATCCTGTTCCCGCAGTCCCGCTTCGCCAGCAACCTGCACATTCGGGCGCACGACGCCGCGACGGTGGTCGTCGCCGACTCCTTCATCTGCCACGATCCCGCCGGCGCCGGCGCGATGTTCGACCGTTTCCATGGCGCGACCTGCGCGTGGAAGACCCGCAGGGTCGTCTGCTCATGCTCGATCGCTTCCGCACCGCCGGCGCAGTCGTCGCCGACCGTCGGCCCGGCATCACCGGCGCCTTCGCCGCCCAAGGCGGCCTGTTCGTGATTCAGCGGCAGGGCGCGTCGAGCGCCTGTGGCAGCCGCGCTGCGCATGCCACCGCCGACATCGCCGACGTCTACGCTGGCGCCTCCGAGCTGCCGAACGGCTGCGGGGCCTGGCTGGCGCGTCACGGCCGCGGACGGCGTCGCCCTGCGGGCGGCGATGACGGCGGCCTGGCAGGCGGTGCGCCAGACCTTGACCGGGTCGAACTCCGGCGCCGCGACGGAAATAGCAGGGCACGCCGCCGGCATGGACCTCCCCCGATCGAGCGCCTCGTTGCCGTCGCACGGCCTGCATCTGCGCGGTGGCTTCCATCCGGCGGCGGATGACGGCGTACCGCCCTGGCCGATGGGCGGACGCCGGCGACGCTCATCCTCATCGGCAACGTCGGATCAGAGTCTCTGGCCCGCTTTTTTCCAGCTCCGTCGAAGCCGGCGACGGCGCGCCCGATCCGCTCAACCGCTGGACGCAGCGCGTCATCAGGCGGCATCGCGCGCGAGGTCGGCGCCGAGCCGCTGTTCCCCTTCGGCGGGCCGCCCTACCTGCCGTTCCAGCGCTGGGCGCATGCGGGCGGAGGCGGTGGCGCCGTCGCCGCTCGGCATCCTCATTCACCCGGACTATGGGCTCTGGCACGCCTATCGCGGCGCGCTCGCCTTTGCCGAGCGGCTGGCGCTGCCGCGCGCGCGTGGACCGGCCACGGCCCTGCGACAGCTGCCCGGACCGGCCCTGCCTCTCCGCCTGCCCCGTTGGCGCGTTCAGCGAACGGGGCTATGACGTGCCGGCCTGCATCGGCCATATCGGCGGCCCGGCGGGCGCCGCCTGCATGGGCGGCGGCTGCCTGGCGCGCCGCGCCTGCCCGGTCGGGCCGGGCTTACGGCTATGGCGCGGCCAGGCTCGGTTTCACATGGCCGCCTTCCTGGCCGCCCACCCCCATGGTTAACCCCTGGTCACGATATCTTTACCTTTCTTCCCGTATTATGAAGACTGACGGTGACAATGCCTTCGGGGCACACGGGTTCGCATGAGTCGTCTGGGAGACCCGCGATGAGCGGGACCATCTTGCTTGTGACCCACAGCGAGTGGCGTGAGGCGCGGGTGGCGCCGATGCTGCAAGCCAGGGGCTATGCGGTCGAGCGATGCTGCCCGGCCAAGGGCGATCGGCTGCCCGACGCATGCCGCGGCCTATGCCGGCGCCATCGTCTTCGGCGGCGCCCAGAGCGCCAATGACGGTCCGACCACACCGTACATACAGCACGAGATCGATTGGATCGGGGACTATGTCGCCGGCGGCGGCCGCTATCTCGGGATCTGCCTGGGAGGGCAGCTGCTGGCCCGGCGCCTTCGGCGCGCGCGTCGCGCACCATCCGCAGGGCGTCAACGAGATCGGCTACTACCCGCTGTCGCCGACGGACGCCGGGCGCGCGCTCTTCCCCGCCGATCTCCACGTCTATCATTGGCACCAGGAAGGCTTCGAGCTGCCCGATCAGGCCGAGTTGCTGGCGACCGGCGATGCGCTTTCCGAACCAGGCCTTCCGCCTGGGCCGCCGGGCCTTCGGCCTGCAGTTCCATCCGGAAGTGCGGCCGGCCGATGCGCGCTCATGGTTCGAGGTCGCGGCCGATCACCTGTCGCGACCGGGCGCGCAGTCGCGCGAACAGCAGGAAGCCGGCTTTGTCCGCCACGACCCGCCGCTGGCGGCGTGGCTCGATGGGTTTCTGCATCACTGGCTTGAACAGGATGTCATTCGACCGAAGACGGCAAAGGCGTGCGCCGTCAGAACGCGACGTCTCGGTGGCGACCGGCCTGTAGAGCCGGCGCGTCGAGATCGTTGTATCGCGCGAGTCGAATAAAGTAGGGTACGCCGCTCAACTGCCATAGGGGGATTGCCGTGCGCATTCTTCGTCCTTTCATTCTGTTACTGAGTTTCGGTTTGCTGTCTTTGTCGGCATTCAATGGTGCCGCTCTCGCCGACGATGCGCCTGTGAAGGTGAAATTCGTCGGGTACATCGTGCAGGGCGCCAAAGCCGCTGAATGACGACATCAAGTGGTCGATCGCGCCGGTCTCGAAGGACGGCACGGCCGCGCAGGAGGTGACGAAGGCCTCGCCGGAGGTGCAGCTCGTGCCCGGCAAGTATCCGCGTCACCGCCACCCTCGGCTTCGCGACGGTCACCAGGGACATCACGGTCAGCCGGTGCCGGCAAGCAGGACCTGGTGTTCGATGCCGGCTGGGCGCGCTTCCAGATGATCCCCGGCCAGAAGGCCAAACCGCTCAGGACAACGTGCACTGGACGATCTACCGCTTCACCAAGGGCGGCGTCGACGAGAAGCAGAAGATCACGGAGATTGGACGCCCCGAGCCCGCAGCTGACGCTGCCGCCGGGCTGGTACACCGTGCGCGGACAATATCAGGGCATCGTCGTCGAGGCGGTCCGAGGAGGTGAAGAGCCGGCACGCTCTACAAGTACACGATGGTCGCCTATGCCGGCAAAGCGACGTTCACTGCCGTCGACACCAAGGGCAAGACGGTGAAGAAGGGCGCGGTCTGGACCATCGAGCGCGCGGCCAAGAACAACGGCGGCAAGCGCGTGCCCGTCACCACCGACAGCACGGCGTCGCCCGTCGCTGCTGATGGGCGAGGGAAAGTATGTCGTCGTCGTCAAGGTCGGCGACCTCATCGGCGAGGCCCCGTTCGACGTCAAGGCGACGCGCGATCAGACGGTTACCGTCAGGTTGAAGCCGGAAGGCTGAGATAGCACGCACTCACCCAGGCGCGGCGGCCGCATCGGTCGCCGCGCCCGGGTTAAGATTTCATACTACTTGCCCTTCTGTGACGGCCGTCACACCCGAACCACAGCCGGCGTGACGGCGCTCACTGATCTCCCGGCAGCCTCCGTCTAGCGTTCCCCCAGTGCAATCCATGCACGGGTCAGGACGTTCCGGGCTTCGAGTCCGGTCCCTGGCGTACAGGGACAAGAAAGACGGAGGAAGAAATGTTCCAGCGTAGTGGGTCCGGCCTTCGCCGGGCAGTCGTCATGGCGGCTGCGGTGGCGGGGTTCGGCGTGATGGCGGGCGGCGCGATGGCTGCCGACGACAAGGGCGGCGGGCACGAAGAGTATCTCAACGCCGCGCCGAACTGCTCGGTCAATCAGGACTGGTCGTACTTCCGCAAGTGCGGCGACACCGAACGCGAGCCGAAGGCGGAGCGCACGTCCGCGAACGGCAGCCGCCGACCGACAACGAGCCGGTCGGGCGCAGTGGACGCGCGGCGCAACTGACGGTACGGATGCAACGGGCGGCCGCGCGGCCGCCCGTCTCCGCCTCGTCCTGCTGGCTCGAGCTGCGCGGCGGGCAGGGCGATCGATCACGGATTCCAGAACCATTTCCCAGCCTCGCCATCGGCCTCGGCGCGGGAGATTCCGATGTCCTGGAGCTGCCAGATCCGTCAGTTGCGCGAGGGCGCGGCGTTCGGCCGCCCTGGCGCATGCCATCCTGCGCCGCCCGCGCCCAGGCGTCCAAGACGACTTTCGCAAGCGGGCGGAGCCCGGCTGATCGGGCCGGATCTGGGAACGGGAAGGGTCTGCTGACGGCCTGACATGCAATCCTTCATCGATCGGGTGCGGGGGCTCCCGTAGATCTGGCATCGCGATCGATGCCCGTCGCGCGGGATCGCTTCGCTTGGCAGCGAAGCGTCGGGCCTTGCGCCTGCGGCGGTCGCGTCCCTATCTTCGAGCGATGATCGCGGGTCCCAGCACGATGGCCGAGGTCGCCGCCCTGGTCGGCGACCCCGCGCGCGCCAACATTCTGGACACACTCCTGGACGGCCGCGCCTTCACCGCCACGGAATTGGCCTTCGCGGCCAGGGTCGGAGCGCCGACGGCGAGCGCGCATCTCGCCAAGCTCCTGGAGGCGCGGCTCCTCTCGGTCGTCAAGCAGGGCCGCCATCGCTACTACCGGCTGGCCTCGCCGCTCGTCGCCCGCATGCTCGAGAGCATCATGGCCGTGGCCGCCATCGAGATGCCGCCGCGCTACCGCCCGCGCTCGCCGCGCGACGAGGCGCTGCTGCTCGGACGCACCTGCTACGATCACCTCGCCGGGCGCCTCGGCGTCGGCATCGCCGCTGCGCTGGTCGCGCGCTCCCAGGTGGTACCTGAGCGACGATGCCGGCGAAGTGACGGCCGACGGCGTGAAGTTCTTCGGCGATCTCGGCATCGACCTCGCGGCGGAGAAGCGGCCGAGCCCGCGCCGGTTCTGCCGGCCGTGCCTCGACTTCAGCGAACGCCGCTTCCATCTCGCGGGCGCTCTCGGCGCCATGCTCGCGCGCCGCTGCTTCGAGCTCCGCTGGATCGAGCGGCGGCGCGACAGCCGGGCGGTGACGATCACGCCGATCGGGCACGAAGGCTTGCGCAACGCGTTCGACCTCGACCTCCGCCAGCCGCCCGCGCCCGAGCGCGCGCCGCCGCGAGGCGGCGGCATAGTCCGGCTACAGCCCCAGTTCCCAGGTCTCGCCGACGAGGTCGTGGCCGAAGCTGTGATGGCGCTCGCTGGCGATCTTGCGGAACCCGGCCTTCACGTAGATATGGCGGGCGGCGTGCGGGACGTCGTTGGTCCACAGCGTGATCTTGCGATAGCCGGCCTGGCGGGCGAAGCGCAGGCATTCCTCGACCAGGCGCGGAGCCGAGGCCGAGCCCGCGCGCCGAAGGCTCCACCAGCAGCAGGCGCAGCTTGGCGACGGTCTTCGATTTCCTGACCAGGAACACCGAGCCGATGATCGCGCCGTCGCGCTCGGCGATCCAGCAGCGCTCCTTCTTGGGGTCGAAGTGGGCGATGAATTTGGCGGCGATCTCCGCGACCAGCGCCTCGAAGCGCTCGTCGAAGCCGTACTCCTGCGCGTAGAGCGCGCCGTGGCGGTGCACGATCCAGCCCATGTCGCCGGGCTGGTGCGGGCGCAGGAGATAGGGCGCGTCGCTTGCCGGCGCGCGCCCAGCAGCCGCTCGATCGTCGCCATGGCGGCCACCAGACCGGCCTGTTCGGCCTGTCCCATGCCGTCCATCAGGGCGCCGATCTCCCGGCGCGAGCGGGCGTCGAGCGGCGCGAACGCCGCCCGCCCCTTGGCCGTCAGGGTCAGCAGGCTCTGGCGGCGGTCCGTCCCTGGCGGCGGCGCGCGCGATCAATCCCTGCTGCTCGAACCGCCGGAGGATGCGGCTGAGGTAGCCGGCATCCAGCGCCAGATCCGCCGCATAGGTCCGCCGCTGTCGGGTGCTCGCGATGCGCGAGCTCGTAGAGAACGCGCGCTTCCGTCAGCGAAAAGCGGCTCTTCAGCAGCCCCTCGTTCAGCACGCCGATCTTCTGCGTGTAGAAGCGGTTGAAGCCGCGCACCGCCGCCACGCGCGCGTCGAAGAAGCGCTCTTCGATTCCTTCGCTCGGTCGATCGCCGCTCATGATATGACATCGTCAAGCAGATAGTTGACCGAAGTCAGAGTATCTTCGGAGACGCGCTCTCGCCGCCCTGTGCGCGTCGTCGTGTCGCGGGCCGGGCGTTTGATGGCGGCGCGATGCGCCGCTAGCATCGCCGCAGGTCCGGAGGCGGGAGATTCTCATGGCGCGGCGGCATGGGAAGGCTGGTGGTCATCGGTTTCCTGCTCGGGCGCCATCGGCGTGCTCGTGTTCCACCAGGGCGTCATCCTCGCCATGTACCTGATGGGCTCTGCTGCCGTCCGGCCCTATTCGATGAAGCCCACCGAGCCGTTCGGCGTGCCGCAGGTGTTGTCGTCGGCGTTCTGGGGCGGGCTGTGGGAATTGTCCTCGTCTGTGCTCATGTCCACGCTGCGCGCCGCGGACCGCTTGTGGGTGGCCCTGCTGTTCGGCGGCGTGCTGCCGACGCTTCGCGGGCATTCTCGTGGTGACGCCGCTCAGGGCGGCGACATTGCGCGCGCGACTGCAGATCGCCGTCGCTGTTGCGCGGTTTCATCATCAACGGCGCCTGGGGGCTCGGAACCGGGATCGCCTATCGAGTCTTCCGGCGCGTCATCCGCTGAGCACGCAACCTCGCGCCACGTCGGCCTCTCGCCTATAATCCACCGTCCGGCAGGGGGGCGGTATGCGGCTCTTGGTGGTCACGCTCGTCTTGTTCACGGTGGTCGCCGGCCGCGCCTGGGCCGGCTTCGACGAAGGCAAGGCCGCGTTCGAGCGCGGCGACTGGCCGGCGGCCCTCGCGCAATGGCAACCCTGCGCCGGGGCGGGCGACGCCGCCTGCCAGAACGGCCTGGGCGCCTTGTATCGGCTGGGTCGCGGCGTCCCGCAGGATCTGTCCGCGGCGGCCGCATGGTTTCGCAAGGCCGCCGACCAGGAGCTTCGCCAAGGCCCAGGCCAATCTCGCCAACATGTATGCCGAGGGCGCCGGACTGCCACAGGATGACGTCGCGGCGGCCCAATGGTATCGCAAGGCCGCCGAGCAGGGCTTCGCCCTGGCGCAGCGCGAGCTCGGCCGCCTCTACGCGGCGGGCAGCGGCGTCCGAAGGATGAGATCGCGGCGTTCGGCTGGTACGGCAAGGCGGCCGCGCAGGGCGATGCCGAGATCCGAGTACCTCCTGGCCTTCGCCTACGCCCGCGGCCAGGGCGTGCCGGCGGATCAGGCGCAGGCCGCGAGCTGGAACCGCAAGGCCGCCGAGCACGGCTATGCCCTCGCCCAGTACCAGCTTCGGCGTCGCCTCCCTACGGCCAGGGCATGCCGCCAGGATGCTGCCGAAGCCGCCCGCTGGTTCCAGGCCGCCGCCGCCCAGGGCAACGCCGACGCCGAATTCAACCTCGCCGTGCTCTACAGCGCCGGCAGCGGCGTGGCGCGCGACTACGCCCAGGCGGTCCATTGGTTCCAGGCGGCGGCCGATCAGGGCTCGGTCGCCGCGCGAGTACAACCTGGGCGTGCTCTACTACCGACGGCAACGGCGTGGCCCGTGGACCTCGCCGAGAGCGGCGAAGCGCTTCGAGGCGGCGGCGCAGCGCGCACTGCGCGCCGCGCAGTTCGCGCTCGGCGACATGTACCGGGGTGACGGCATCGCCGCCGACCGGTGAAGGCCTACCTCTGGCTCAGCTTCGCCGCCGGCACGCTGCCGGCCGGCACCGACCGGATGAGAATGCCATCCAGGGCGCGACGGCGGCGCGATCGCTATCCATGAGCTCCGTGACCAGCTCGCAGACGCCCAGAAGCTGTTCGGCGACTGGGCTGCAGGGCAGGAGAAATAGGGCCCAGACAACGGCTCCATCAGACCCGCGGCGGCGCTGCCCAGATCCGTCGCTCTTCCAGCCGCGGATCGCTCCACCGCTCGTTCGGGCTTGAGCGCGCTGGCCATGCCGGCGCACGTGGCGTTCAGCCGCAGCCAGATATGATGGCGTGACGGGCCACGCGTAGGTCGCGCTCGAACAGCCGGTCCAGGCTTCCGTGCCGCTGAAACCGAGGGGCCCGTCGCAGCAACGCTGGACCAGCGCCAGCCGGCTTCTACGAGGCAGGCCTCAAAGTTCGACCAACGGCGGCACGTTGCGCCAGGCTTCCTCCCACCTTTGCGCACCAGCGACCAGCGCTGCGGATATCATCCGCGGCACAGCGCGCGGCGACCGACGCGTGCGGGCGACGCCGACCGGCACGACGACGTTGCTCCAGATTGACGGGCTTGGGTGGGATGAAGGAGCTTGGGCGCCACGATCCATCCCGCCAGCCGATCATGCGCAGCTCCTTCACGACGCCGCGCCGACCGCGGGTCTGTGCGCGGCGTACGCGCCGCCAGCTATTGTCGATCGAACGTCTGGGTCGAATGAGGCGAGCACGGCGGTCGTAGAGAATGCGCTCCATGGCGGCGTCATAGAGCAGGGGGCGTCGGCCGCATCGGCGACCTCCGCCGCGCCACGCTTTCTTGGTGATGCTCGCGCGCGTCAGCACGGCGCCCGACGGCATCGCCGGGCTCATGAGCAACAGCATGCGCGTGCGCTTGCTGGCGCACGCTCGCCGCAGCGCGTCGCGGTCGAGCGTCCAGCCATCCACGCCCGGCAGGAGCGGCACCAGCCTGGGCGCGCCAGCCGACAGCTGCGGTTGGGCGTGGGCGCTGCAAGTCCGGATCGGTCAGCACCACCTCGTCGCCGGTATCGACCAGCGCCTGGGCACGTTCAGGAGGCCGGAGACGCGCGCCGGCCGAATCAGCACCTGGTTCTGGTCGTAGGCGAACGCCGGCGAAGTCCGACATGCTCCGCCACCGCGCGCGGCAGATCACGACCCACTGATCCGACGATCGTGCAGATAGCTGTTGTCCTCGTCGCCGCGCGCCGCCTCGCCCCGTGATCCACGAGGTCTGGGCGGCGGCACATCTAGTAGTCTCAGATTGTCGGAGCGTCATGTGATGTCGCGCCGTCCGGGCCGCATCCGCGAGGCGCCCATGCGGTCGACGCCGATGCCGGCCATGCCGGCGAGCGCGCCGGAGGACGCGTTTCACCTCGGTTACCTGCAACATTCCGGAAGCAACCCATATTGACTGCGCCGTTAGCAGAATCCCGGCTCGATATCGCCATCGCCGTTCCTCATAGCGCCGCCGTGCTCCACCGTGGTCGCCGCCATGACGCGTGAAGCTTCGCTGCAAGGATTCCATGCCTGCTGCGTACCTTCAGCGGCGATAGCGCGCCGCTCTACATTTCGGCGTCGAAAGACCGCCGCGTCCTTCCGCTGGCGAGGACATCGGTCCCGCATTCACGCTTCGATAACTTTCCCTTTGGTTACCCGTTCTCGCTGATGTCGCGCTATGCGACCCGCCGGATTTCAGGGGAGACCAGGACGCCTGAGACTGAAGGCGGTCGATACATTCGCAATGCGTCTGCGGCCTGATCTGCCTGGGCCGCCCAGATCCAGGCGGCCGATGTGGCTTGCGCTCAGGTGATGGACAAGCCACGACGACGCTGGTATGCTGACGATTACGGCCGTGCGGTTCGACCCGCGCGACCGCCGTGAGCACGCACGATGAAGGCGAAGAAGCGCTCTACGACGAAGGCGACGACGACCAATGCACGGAAAAGCTGAAAGAGGCGCTGACGATTCTGCACAGCAGCTAGGGTCGGCGGCCGCGGATCGAGGCTGAGCGGGACGTCGAATAGCATCGCGCGATCGCTCAGCCTGACTTGACCTTCCAGGGCCGGAGGAGACGCGCTCGCTGGCTTACGGCCGCCTCGGCAGCCTCCACCTACGAGCCGAGCATGGGCAGCTTCAGCCCCTGCTCTGTCCTCGCGGCGAGCCTCGATCGCGATCTCGTACCCGCCCGATCCGCGCGCCGCGATCATGCCAACCCGCTCGGGTCGTGGGTCGTTGCGGAGCACCTGCTCGAGATCGCAGCGCGGCGGTCGGCGCGCGTTGCGTCGGCGTGACGATGACCATGCCGGCGTGCTGGGAGTAATATGCTGCGTACCGACGCCGCCGCCGTGGATGCAGGCTCACCCAGACGCCGGAAGCCGGAGTTGAGGAGGGCGACCAGCGAGCGCCAGTCGCGCCACGCGACCGGAGCCGTCCGCGCATCGCCCCTACCTCGGTCTCGCGGTTCGGGGCTGACGAGAGCCACAGTCAAGGTGGTCGCGGTCGGATGCGACGATCAGGTACTTCTCATCTTCGGCCACCATCCGCCTGAAGCTCTTGCGAGGGCCGATGGCGGTGGCGCGTCGCGCGAGGCCAGACCAGCAGATGCTGCGCTGGCAGGCCTGGAACTGATGCGCACCACTGCGCCATCGGTCCAGCCGGTTGCAGGGCGGATTCCGTCAGAGGAACGAGTTCTTCAGCGCCGGCGTCAGTGCGCGGTGATATCCTCGGGATCGCCTGACAGCGCCACCCAGCGGAACGGGCCGCCATGCCGCGGCAGAACAGCGGCCGGATATAGGCCGGCACGAAGCCCGGGAAATCGAAGGCGTCCGTCACGCCCGACCTCCAGCGCCATCTGGCGGATGTTGTTGCCGTAGTCGAGCGGTCGGGATGCCCATGCCGTGGAAGCTCGAGCATGGCGCGCACCTGCACGGCCATCGATGGCCTTCGCCGCCTTGGCCACGGCGGTCGGGTCGCTGGCGCGCGCTGCGCTCCCACTGGTCGAGGCGTCCAGCCCGCCGGCAGATAGCCGTTGACGGGATCATGGGCGCGAGGTCTGGTCGGTGACCGCGTCGGGCCGCCAGCTCCGTCCTGCTTCGCCGCTTGACGATCTCCGGGAAGACCTCGGCGGCATTGCCGAGCAGGCCGACGGACACCGGCTTCGCTCCTGGCGCGGGCGGCTCGCGATGCATCGCCAGCGGCCTCGTCGAGCGTCGCCGCCTTGCGCGTCGACATAGCGCGTCTCCAGCCGGCGCTCGATGCGGCTCGGCTGGCATTCGACGCGCGAGCATGGAGGCGCCGGCCATGGTGGCGGCCAGCGGCTGCGCGCCGCCCATGCCGCCGAGGCCCGCCGGTCAGGATCCAGCTGCCCTGCGAGGTTGCCGCCGTAGTGGCTGGCGGCCGACCTCGACGAAGGTCTCGTAGGTGCCCTGCACGATGCCCTGGCTGCCGATATAGATCCAGGAGCCGGCGGTCATCTGGCCGTACATCATCAGGCCCTGCGCGATCGAGCTCGTTGAAATTGCTCCCAGGTCGCCCAGTGCGGCACGAGGTTGGAATTGGCGATCAGCACGCGCGGCGCGTCGGCATGGGTGCGGAACACGCCGACGGGCTTGCCCGACTGCACCAGCAGCGTCTCGTCGGCCCCGAGCGTCTTCAGCGACGGCGACGATGCGGTCGAAGCACTGCCAGTCGCGCGCCGCGCGGCCGATGCCGCCATAGACCACGAGCTCCTGCGGCTTCTCGGCCACCTCGGCATCGAGGTTGTTCATCGAGCATGCGCAGCGGCGCCTCGGTCAGCCAGCTCTTGCAGCTGATCTGAGTGCTGCCGCGCGGGCTGCGGATCTTGCGTTCGTTGTCGAGGCGGGGCAGGGCGGGCATGGCTGGGGCTCCCGGGTCGTACCGCCGCCGCTGAACCGCGGAAGCCGCAAATAAGACATGCGTTGTTTTGGTGGCGTTTCGTCACCGTTCGCAACCGCATCGCCCGTCGCGCCGACCTCGGCGCCATCTGCCACTATCCGGTCGTGGTGCGAACACGAGAAGACTCACGAGCCGATACGCATTGCTGGCCTGCGCCGCCATCGCATTCGTCTGCCCAGCCGGCCTGCACGCTGCTGATGCCTCTAAGCACTGCGCCATCCTGGGATCGGATGCGATGCGCCCAGTCGGCGCGACTTACAGCTAAGGGCGACGCGGAGCCGCCCCTCTGGGACACCCGTTCCGCCACCTATTCCTCACGACCAGGAAACTCCGCAGGCGCAGGCCTTCTTCGACCAGGGCCTGAAGCTCTCCTACGGCTTCAACCACGCCGGAGGCGCGCCGTGCCTTCCGCATGGCGCAGAAGCTCGATCCGACCTGCGCCCTCTGCTTCTGGGGCGAGGCGCTCGTGCTCGGTCCCAACATCAACGTGCCGATGATGCCGGCGCCGCCGCTGGGCCGCGCCAGCGGCGCCAGGCGCGCTGGCCGCCGGCGCCAGCGCGAAGCGGAGCGCGCCCTGATCGCGGCATTGGCAGCGCTATTCCGGACCCGCCGGTCGACGCGCGCCGCTCGACGGCGCTCGGCGGCCGATGCCATGGCTGCCCTCTCCTGACGCCTATCCCGACGAGGATCCTCGATATCGCCGCTCTCGCCGCCGAGGCTGGCGACGGGAGCACAGCCCCGCGATTGGCAGCCGGGCGGGTACGTGACCCTGCGGGCTGGGCCGGCGATGCGATCAAGCGTATCGAAGGCATCTTGGCTAAGGATCCGCTGCACGCCGGCGCTATCCATCTCTACATCCATCTCGTGGAAGCCTCGGACCAGTCCGAACGCGCCGAGAATACGCCGACCCTTGGCGACACGCTGATGCCGGGCGCTGGGCACAGATCGTCCACATGCCCAGCCACATACTCATCGCATCGGCCGCTACGATGATCCTGACGCTTGTTCTGAGGGCGGTCAGAAGGTGGACGAGCTTCACCTGGCGCAGACCGGCGCCGTCGGCGCCCATCCGCTCGGTACACCTCCGCACAACATCCACTTCGTGCTGGTCTCGGCGCAACTGCTCGGCGACAAGGCCACGGTGCTCGCCGCCGCCGACAAGCTGGATGGCTGGATCGGTAACGACGTCGCCGCGGCGATACCGATCGCGCAGCCGATCAAGGCGGCGGCGCCCTATTTGCCTGGGCGCAGGCCCGGCCGAGCCGACAAGCGCCGGGTGGCGCTGCCGCAGCCGGCGGGCGCGCCGCCCTATGTCGAGGCGATGTGGGCACTATGCGGCGCGGCGTCGGCCTTGCCGAGAAGGGCGATGCCGCGGGCGCGCGCGACGAGTCGGCAAGAGCGAGGCGCCTCGAAAAAGACTGGTGATTGGTCGGCGATGGACCAGTTCGCCATCCGGCGCGACATACTGCGGGTCGCGCAGAACGTCGTGCTGGCGCGCGCGGCCCAGGCGAAGGGCGATCCGGCGTGAATCCATCACCTATTTCCCAGGCCGCTGCCGGCGTCCAGATCCCCTCCCCTACATGGAGCCCTATTGGTACTCATCCGGTGCGCCAGTCGCCTCGGTGCGGCGCTGCTCAAGGCCGGTCGCGCCAAGGAGGCCGCCGACCAGTTCTGCGCTCTCGACGGCGCTCGCAAGAGCTGCCTCCGGGCGCTGTCTGGACTGCGGAGGCGGCGAAGGCCACGCGACGCTGCAGACCGAACAGCAGGCGGCAGACGAGTTCGCCAAAAGCTGGCGGGGTGATCCCGCGCTTCGGAGCCTGGAACGCCTCCAGGTTGCAGCAGGGCTGCGCCGGCGAGTGTCCTCCGCCAGCAGCGCCTCGACGACCATGGATCGAGGCCGCTGGACCTTCGTCTCCAGACGATACCGGCGAGGCGGGGCGCCTTCGCAGTCTGTGCCGGGAGCGACGGCGGCGCGGAATTCGCCCGGAAGCGCCGCCTCAGGCCCCAGGTGGTCGGGGCACACGGGCAAGCGCCACATCCTCCGGGAACGGCATAGAGCGTCCCCGACGGCCCGATCCAGCAGGCTATCCAGCGCTCCCGCCGCAAGGCGGGATGGCGACGCCCGGCAGGGTTTTGATCAGATCTCTGCCGGTCATCGCCCGCAGCCGTCGCGCGATCTGGAAATTCCCCGGCACCGTAGAGCCGGATCTCGCTGTAGGGCGAGCTGCACGAAGTCGTCCCAATCCGGCGTGCGGAAGATCATCCGGAGCCGTCCGGCCTCGTCGAAAACCCTGTCGTCGTGCAGGTGCCGCTGTCTGCCGCGCGCAAGAGGCGATGAAGCTGGCCGGTCGCCACGACGGCGGTGGTCGGATCGTTGATCGCTTCCGACAGCGCCTTGATCGCGATATCGACGATGAGGTGCGGAAGGCGATACGTCGAGCGTCCTGCTCGATGGTGCGCTCCGAGCCGAAGGCGACCTCGCCCGGCAGCTTGCGATCGGGAATCGTCGCGTGCGGGCCGCGCGCAGGTAACAGCGGCTCGCCCACGGCTGACGAAATCGCTGACGCGGGGCACAACTGGATGATGCCGTCCGCTCGCTGCGCTTCGGCGATCAGCGCCTCCAGGTTCACGGCAGCACGACCGCGGAATGCGCGGCGGTGCTCGACGATCCGGTCGCGGGGGCCGAGTCTCTTGGCGCGCCTGCGTCGACCTCCCTTGCTTGTCGATCGGGCGGGGATAGATGCTCCGGATGACTTTCAGCCCCCGCTCGCCGACGAGCCAGCAGATCGTGACCGGCCGCAGCAGCCGCGCGGCATAATGATCAGAAGGGAAAGCCACGGTGGAGACGAGTCCCCAGATTGCCGCGAGGCTGATCATGAATCGGGGAACCGCATCCATCCTGTTCTTCACGGCGACGGCAATCAGCAGGCCGTAGACGAACACGCCGACGATCGAACGGATGACATTGTCGCGCAGCAGCGTCGTCGCGATGATCCGCGGGGTCAGCTGGGCGCTCGACACCTGAATCGCCACCAGCAGCGAGCCGAAAGCGAAGACGATGTACGAGAGAGTCGCGGTGATGCTGACGTCCATCGCCGACACCGCTCCCTCCGGGGTGAAGGCGTAATCCGGGGATCAGTCCGAAATCGATCCCAGCGCGCGCGAACCCCAAAACGTCACTTCGCGACAGCGCGATCGCAATCAGCGGCGCCAGCCAGAGAGCGGACAGGATGTAGCTCTTGAAGGCGTACCAACGGTTCCAGATCATGTCCTCTCCCAGCACGCCGCTGCCTGGTCCCTTTGATCCGGGAACTCCGGCTCTGCTTTTTCACTCCGGCAGGCGTTTCAGTTCCTAAGTCGCGCGATCAGCTTCGTCCCGATATCGCCGTTCGGCGCAGCAGAGTCTCACTTGTGCAGGAGTCCGGAAAGCGGACTCCTGCATAATGTCGGCACAGCTAGCAGTTATACACGCCGGCGGCGCAGCGCCGCGCGGTGCGCCGGGTGACGCCGGCGACGCTCACCGGGCGTCAGCGGGCGCCCCAACGACGGCCCTCGGCCGTCGAGACGAAGCTGTGGATGCCCGGCGTATCGAAGCCCGCTCTCCCAGTTCGAGCGCGCAAAGTCCGATGATCCCGGCCAGCAAAAGGATGCCAAGTTGCTTGGACGCGTTCATTGCGTTCCTCCTGTCACGAACTGTTTCCGGCAAATCGCCAGCATCGCGGAATATCTTTCAGGTCGATTTTCTTGGCGCTCGTCGGATTCTTGAAGGCGAAATCGTCCGAGGCGACCTCAGTCCCGGCCTTCCAGTCGCTGATCTGGAGGCTGTATTGCGGCGCCTGGTCGACGAGCTTGGTGGTGATGACATAGCGGCAGGGATAGGGACGTTTCCCCTGCGCGATCCAGATCTGCCAATCGACCTCCTTGGTTCGAAAAGCAAGGTGGTCGCATTCGACGCCGCCGATCACGCCGCTGCCGAGGTCCTTTGCCTCGACCACTCCGGCATCAGCGCGTCGTAGACATTCGACAGCAGCAGGTCTGCGCCCGGGAAGCGGGCCTGTTGCATTTATCCCTCAACTCGTCGACCAGGTGGTCGATCGTGCCGGGCACATCGACCTGGGCATAGAGGTTTGCGGTCTTGCCGAGCAGCGTCAGCGTTTTCCCGTCAAAGAGCATCTCGACATCCGCAAACCCGCCGGAGCGCGTGGCGCGGACCTTGTCGGGCCGGTTGAGCGTCGATCGTGCCCGAACTCGCCAGCGCGAGCTTCTGCTGATCCTTGGTGACGATCTCGTAGTTGGCGTCGTAGCCGAACGATATGGCCTTCTGCGCCGCCAGGTAGTCGGACATGACCTTGAGCTGGGTCTTGGCGTAGGCGTCGTCGGCTCTCGCTTCCGGCGGCATCCCCAATCCCAGCATCAGGCTAGTGCTGCGGCCGATAGGCCGGGCCGCAGAAGTCTTCGTCAGTCCTCGGGCCATGGTCCTCCATCTGAGCGAACCTCCTTGAAAGCCTGTTGAATGCGGTGAGTTTGGTAACCGACGCCGCGTGACCGGATTTGTCCGGAGCGCTTGGTCAGGCTAGGGCCTCAGGATCGTGTTCCAGCCCTTGCCCCGCATGGTCTGCACCCCGTTACCTTCCCGGACGGGCGCTCTCCGGGCCGAGCCACGTCATCTTGCTTATAGCTGACTGCCCGTAGCTCCCCAATTGTCCCTTAGGCCAGCTAATGTACGTAAACGTGGAACGAAGTA
>ERZ1370068.6864-contig-582_pt1 | contig 103365 bp, 126 predicted proteins | sample MGYA00561227_ERZ1370068 | MGnify/ENA primary metagenome ERZ1370068 (study PRJEB38410, sample SAMEA6850437) | metagenome | study: Metagenomic assessment of the ecological functions of the soil: analysis of the soil microbiota associated with the...
CCAGTTACGATTGCTGGGAACCGATCAGGACACGCGACCGCGATGATGGTGCTCGGAGGCTCGGTACGGGGCGGCAAGGTGCTTGGCCGCTGGCCTGGGCTCGATCCGCCACCCGCTTCGAGGGCCGCGACGTCGCGGTGAATACGGACTTCCGCGACCTGTTCGGGAGCTGCTGGCGCGCCACCTCAGAGCGACCTCGTTGGATGCGGTGTTCCCGGGGCACGCGATCGACCCCTCACGCTTCCCCAGCACGCTGCGCGCTAGACCCACGCATTCCCAGGCCGGCGGCTGTAGCGACCGCGGTTCAAACGGCGCAGGGCGGGGCCGCGTAGCCCCCCGGCGCAGCTCGCCAAGCTCCAGACTCAGGCTTCAGCATGAGCACCTTGAGCTTCCGATCCCCGCCGCTGGTCCTGAGCCGCGCGAAGCAAAGACCATGTCTCGCGGCCGCCACCCGCTCCACCGCACGGTGTGCCTCCCGCCGCCATCGGTCCATCGACGAGCCTCTCCACCGTCCGCCCGGCGATGTCGAACACGCTCAGCTCCACCGGACCGGCGCTCGCGCAGCGAGAGAGTGGAAGTCCAGCGACGCCAGCGCGTCGGGTGGTTGACGCTGAAGTCCAGCCTGGCGTCCGAACTGCGCGTACTCGATGTTCTGGGTCGAGAGCGGAATCATCCCGGCCTGCACCTGCTGGCCGTTGTTGATCCTGTCGCAGATGGTGATCGCCTTCGAGTAATCGCCGGATGGATTGTCGATCAGGTTGTCGCGTACGGTGATCGCCTCGCGACACCGTCGCGCCGTCCGACGCTGATCACCCGGGTCTGCGAGATCTGGCCCGGCGGCGACGTTCAACAGCAACGCCATGAGCTGCTGTTTGGCCTTCATGATCATCGCCACCGACCCCTGCAGATTCAGCAGGTTCCTCGCGACCTCCAGATTGTCACCCACGTTGGGCCCAGCGGCTGATAGACGATCACCTGGTTGATCAGGTTGTTGTTGAAGTGTGCGGCGATCAGGTCCAGGAAGGAGCACAGCGCATCGGATGTGTAGTCCCCGTGCCCGTTGCCGCCGGTCGCCACGCCGAACTCGTGCTTCCAGTAGCCCATCGCGCCGGGCGTACCGTTCGGCCGTGAGGCAGCTCGGGGGCGAAGTCCACGGCCCCGAGTTGCTGGTCCGCGGGAATCTCGACCGCCGCCGGCGCATACCCGATCGGTGCCACGACCGTGATCGTGTACTGACTGTCCGAGCACAGGCCCACCAGCGAGTAGGCGCCCGTCGCATCGGTCGCTGCCGTGCTCACCAGGTTGCCGCTATCGACCTGATAGGCGTCGACGGTAACGCCGAGCAATCCGGTGTTCGGCGCCGGGCAGTTGGCGAGGACGTGACCGCTCAAGCCGAACCGTGGTCGAGCTACAGGGTCCCGTCGTCAGCAGGTCACCGGACGCGAAGATCCGCTGCGCGTAGAGGCCGCTGTGGGGAAACGCGCGACCATCTTCCCAGGCGGCAATCGCGCCACCGGCGCCGTCCGAGACCCGCGGCAGCAATCATCGCTGCATCGCCCGGCGCGGTGGAGACCGGGGCGCCGCCCACGGGCCACGATGGGTCAACCGCGAACGGAGAGGTCTTGACGTGTTGCGCGAACACGTCGGTACCGCTGGTCGAAGCGTTCCGCCCATCGCTCCACACCAGGATCGCCCCGCTGGCTCCGTCGCTCACGGCCACTGGCTCACCGAACGTCGTCGGCGAGCCCACATCGAGAGCCATCGACAGGTCCATCCACCACGCCGGCGCCCGTGACGTGCTGGGCTAATCGCCCGCGCGCTGGTCGGTCCAGGTGGCGATCGCGCCACCGACGCCATCGGACAAGATGACCGGCTCCTCCTGCTCGCCGGCGGCCGCGCGCATGGGCTGCCCGTTGGCGGGGCCAGCCAGCGGGCCACGGCGCCCGAGGACGTCAGGTCGCTGCGCGTAGACGTCCTGAACTGCTGACAGCGAAATTGCGACCATCTCCCCACGTGATGAAACACCCGCCGGCACCGTCGGGGACGATGGGATTGCTCTGGGCCCCGAACGACATCTCGATGCCGAACACGAAGAACCCGCTACCTGAGCCGAGCCAACCTCTCCCTACCGGGGGCAGTGCTTGCCGGTACTCCACCCTGATGCCCACAGCAGCGACGCCGAAGCAGACACGCGCTGCGCGAAGATGTTGATCTGTCCAGGGTAGCGCGAGGGTCGTCCCAGGCGACGATGGCCCTGCCCGCCCGTCGGAGCAGACCTCCGGATTAAGAGGTATTGCCGGTCCACCCTGCCGGTGAAAGATTCCATTCGTAGGCCAGGCGCAGGGTCGACCCCGCCTGCTCAGCAGGTGATGAATGCATGCGCGTTTGTTGCTCCGGAAGTCAGACCAGACGACGTACGCCCCATGAGCCCCGTCGGGCGTGATCTGCGGGAGAAAACTGCCAGTCGTAGCCACCGCCAGCCCATTCGGCGGCCACGCAGGTCCACCGTCCCGCTGCCGAGCATGTGCTGGGCGGTCGGGGGTGCCGTTGGCTCCGCGGTCCAGGCCACGAACGCGCCTCCGGATCCGTCCGAGGCCGCCACCTGGGACCTGGTCGTTCCCGGGGCCTGCGTCAACGGAACGCCGTTCACCGGCCAGGCCAGGTCGATGAGTGCCGCTGCGCAGCACGTGCTGGGCGTAGATGTCGGTGCCCGTGACGGCGGCGCTCCGGTCATCCGACCAGACCACGATCGCGCCGCCGGCTCCATCCAGGACCGAGACCTCCCAGAACGGAGCCTCAGCAGCAGCCGTGACAGGAACGTTGGTGGTGGAACCCGGACAAGGAGGCCACCCCGGCCAGACGCGCTCGGGGCGATGGTGTGTGCCGTCATTGACGACCGGCCCGGCGGTGTGGACACTAGGCGCTGTCGCCGTTGTCAGCCATACCCACTATCGTCGCAGTGCAGGCGCCGCCATCGACAACATCACTGCCCGCACGCGACTGAGGCGATTGCTCCAGACAGGACTCGCGGGGCCCGAGTGGCGAACGGTTCGCTCCACCTTTACCGATGATCTCGACATTCTTCTTCCTTCCCGGTTGCGACGAGGATCAGACAAAACTCGTCGCGGCTCGCACGTGGGGTGTGGTGGTTGCGCCCAACTGAAGGCAAACCAGACCGAGAGACTCGCAAGCGATCACTGGAAGCTCGGCGTCGGTGTGTGGGCACCCTCGCTTTCGCATTTCGGCAATCTGGATTCTGGACGAGCAGCGGGACTTCGGGTAATGACACTCATGGTGCGAAGCCGAACTCGAACGGAAGCCCCGGCTCCGTCCGGCAACGATCGAGTCGAACTCAGGATCGGTTGGAAGTGCTGATCGGCGTCTTGGTCGGGAGGGGGCGAGGCAGGGAAATGAAAATCCCGCCTTACCAAGATTGACACCGTTGCAGCTCGTCGACCGCGACCGGGCCTTGATGCACGAGTGGACCGCCCGCCAGGGCTGACGCTCCCCGCGAGGTGTGACCCGAACGCCAAGTCCCACCCGGATTTGGCCGACAGCCGCAAGGTACGCACGAGGCGCCCATGCGGAAATACGTGACCCTACGTACGAGGAGGTCGAGACGTGCCTCTCTTCGGTCCGCACCTTCATGCCCTTCTCCGCTCTGTCCGCGGAATTCTCGAGCCGGCAACGACGCTCCCCACCTTGGCGGTCTTTCAGAGTCCGTTTCGAGAAAGTCCGGCGCGCCGCCAACCTGGCTTCGGCTCCCGGAGCATCAACCAGTGAATGTTCGCCGGGCTGGGGCCTGACGCCGCGCGAGATCGAGTCACAACCTGGCTGACGCAAGGGAAGAGCAATCCGGAGATCGCCATCATTCTCCAGATGCGCCCGCGAACGGTGGAGAAGCACGTCGAACGGATCCTCGACAAGCTCGGTGTCGAGAACCGAACCGCCGCCGCGGTTCTCGTTCTTGGCAGTGAATCCGCGTGACCCGCACGCGGTGATCGCTCTATTCAGCCGAGAGGGCGCTCATCCGCGGCCGTGAGTCGACGGATTCCGCAGTCGACTCGCGCGCGTCCACCAGGAACAGCAGCTCGCGATTGCGCGCTGGACCCGGCAGTGCCACCTTCACCCCTCGGGGTTGTAGATCCCGATCCGATGCCCGACGTAGCGGCGGTAGGGAACCGTCACCGTGTGACCTGGCCGCGCGTGGCGAGCATCGTCTCGACGTCCGCCGGACTCAGATAGCCCTCGTCGTTGAACGAGACCAGGATCCAGCGCGCTTGGACGGCGGCGATCACCTCGCGCGAGCGCCGCGCCGATCGTGCCTCGGCGGTTGAACGCGCTCCCGCGCTCGCGCACGTCGATGCGCTTCATCGCGATCGCCGTAGACCTCGGGCTTGTCCCAGCGCACCAGCGACTCCCACACGTGATAGTTGCCGAGATAGGAGTGCTGGTTGTAGGGCGGATCGAGGTAGGCGAGATCGGCGGCCACGCGCCGCGCCGCGTCGGTGCGCTTCGAGGCACGAGGCCGATCCGGGCCCCGGCAACAGTTCGGGCACCCGCAGCCGCAGCGGCTGGTGGGAGCGTGCCGCCCAGCGCTTGAGGTACGCCATCTGGACGCCGGTCGTGGAATCGACGCGATCGGCCGCCTCCATCAGGCTCACCAGCGCGATCGCCTCGAGCTCCGGCTCGAGCGCCAGCGCGCGCGATGCGCTCGCGGATGGCATCGACGCGCGCGCCGTTCTCGGGCTGCAGGTAGCGCGAGCGCACGCAGAAAGTCTCGGTGAACCAGCCGGGCCCGCCCGGCAGCGCGTCCAGCTCCGCGATCAGCCGCTCGGCGCGGCGTCTGCCAGCGGCTGCGTTCGGCCTGCACGTAGCAGGTCGCCGAGCGTCGCGGCGTACGCGTTGTGATCGTTGGCGTGCACCGGTGAGCCCCGGCGCTTGAGCGCGTGAGCGACGCGCGCCGTGCCGGAGAACAGATCGAGCACGGTGCGGATGCCTTCGAGCGGCTCGATCAGCTCGAGGATGCGCGGCAGGAGCACGCGCTTGGAGCCGAGGTACTTGATCATCGGGATCCTTCCCGAAGCGGAGTGGCTTCCATGCCGCACGCACACTAGCACGACCGCGTCGTCCAGCGGAGAGCGGATCGGGACCGATCAGATCCGTCAGCGTGAGATCGATCCGGATCCGATCCTTCTCCACCGCGCCGGGCTCGGGGGCGAGCAGGTAGACGCGCTCTTCCACGACACCCTTGGCCACCAGTTGCTGCTTGATCACCACCGCTCGTCCATTCGCGAGGCTCGGCAGCTCTGCGCGGTCCGCCGGCTGGAGCGCGGTGAGCGTGTCCTGGATCGCGGCGCTCAGCGCCAGCTCGTCGATCACGATCTTTCGCGAGCCCGCCTTGTAGAGCGGATGCTTCGGATCCGAGATCGCCGGCCGCCCGCTTGGACCGCTCTTTCATGTCTTGGTACCCCCTGCTTGCCCAATCGATCCACGCACAGATCCTCGAGCAGCTGCGGCGAGTAGCCGAGGGTCGCCCCGTACTTCTTCGGGTTGCTCGTCAGCTTCTCGTTGGCGATCGTCGCGAACTTCGCCTGCCGGAGCGCCTGCGCGTCGAGGATGGAGTCCACCTTTCCGCGCACCTCGATCTTGAGCGCTGGACGCTTGGCGAGCGCCTCCGCCAGCTTGGACAGCGACGCTTGCTGATCGTCGAGCACCACGGCCGTGCCGGCGGTGAAATCGACGTGGCTCAGCTCGTCGTGGTCGCCGCCGCCGAAGACTGCGCCGAGCAGTGCGAAGGGCGCCAGCGCCACCTTCTTGAGCAGGCTGGTGATGAAATTCCCAGATCACCTTGCCCAGCCGGAAGCTCGGGTCGTCGACGTCGCCTTCCACCGGCACGTCGAGGTGGATCTGGCCGTCTCCATCCTTGAGGATCGCGATCGCGAGCCCACCGGCAGATGAGTGGCCTCGGGGCTCTCCACCTTCTTGCCCAGCTCGAACTGGTCGAGCACCACCTTGTTCTGACCCACCAGGTGCTTGCCCTGGAGCTGGTAGGTCAGATCGAGCGACATCTTCCCCTTGTCGACCTCGCGACCCATGAACTGGCCGCAGTAAGGCGTGAGCACCGGCATGTTGATGCCGTGGAAGATCACGTTCAGGTCCACGAACGGGTGATCGGCGAGGGGATTGATCTGGCCGCGCACCTGGGCCGTGCCGCTCGGCGCGATCTGGCCGTCGAGCGCGACCTCCGCGCGCGTCAACGAATCGGACGACAGCCCCGAGACCGACCCGTTGAGCTTCTCGACGCGTGCCGCGAACGGCAGGATGAGCGAGAGGTCGCCGAAGTCGGCCGAGCCGCCCACCAGCTCGAGTTTGCCGACACGTACCGGATAGACCGGCGCCGCGGCAGCCATGTGGGTGGGGGCGCCGGCGCGCTCGCCGGAGTCCCCTTCTTCTTCTTCTTTGGCTTGGCGTGCGGCGGTGGCGTCTGGGCCGCGATTTGGGTGGAGTCCATCGGGAGTCAGGATCTCCTGCACGTTCGTGGTGCGGTTCTTGTGGACCAGCAGCTTGGCGTACGGCTCGGTGAAGCGCACCGACCCGACGCTCAGCCGCCTCGGCGTGAAATTGATCTGCTTGACCGCGAGGCCCTTCCACGCCAGAAAGCGCTCGTTGTCGATGCGATCGCGCGTGAGAAAACCGTGCGATTCGAGGCTGCCCTCGAAGTGGATGTCGGGTTGCCCAGCGGCCACGCGAACCTGGAGCGTGCCGTCACCGCCGAGCGTGCCGCTCACCAGGTGCACCTTCATCATCGGGTTGAGGTAGGGCTGTATCACTGGGAGCGGCAAGCTCGCGAGCTTCAGCGTGAGGTCGGCCGCCGGTGGCTGCGCCCGCGACCGTGCCCATGACATCGACCCTGCCCTTCTCCGCGATCGTGATGTCGCTCTGGACGTCGAAGACCGCGTCAGGGCGCGTGCTGATGTTGCGAACGGTCACGTTCACCGGCGCGGCCGCCACCGCGAACACCGGCTCGGTGGTGCGGTCCTCGAAATCGAAGCCGAGGTCGCGAATCGCCAGCTCGTCCAGCTTCATGGTCCAGGGTGGGGTCGTCGGCGTTCCCGCGGCCGCCGCCCGTGCCGACGAATCCTTCGCCGTGCACGCGGCCGTGGCCCGGCCCGGCTTCGTCGCCGGCGCCGCGCCCCCGGCGCGAACGCGGTCTGCCAGTTGAGCGTGCTGTGCCGGATTGATCCAGGCCTTGATGCGCGTGCCTGCCACCAGCACGCGCCGGATCTCGGCAGTCTGCTCCGGATGGCGCACCTCGATGCCGCTCACCACCACCGAGTCGAGCGTCACCAGATCGGGCTCGACCCCGGCCGGGCGCATCGCGAATCCTGCGACCGACAGCGACGTATCGTGGACGCGCGCGATCAGGCTGTCGCCGTGCACGTCGACCGCGTACTCGGAAGCGGCAGCCGAAACGTCCGTCGCGGATCTCGAATGGGATCCGGTTCTCGGCGATCTCCCACCATTGCCGCAGACGCGAGCCGGAGATCTCGAGCACACCTGCCGAGTGCATGGGCTCGAACTCGAGGTCACCTGTCCACTGCCAGCTCCCGTTGCCGGGATCGGTCGCGGTGATCTCGATGAGGCGCCTTCGTGTCGCGGAATGGTGGTGAAGTTCCGGAGGCGCAGATCGATCGGGACGATCGTCCCTTTCTCCGGGCGCTTCGCCATCAGATTGGTCACGCCCACTTCCCCGCGCTGGATCCGAAAGTCGCCGATCACGAGCCGCGGCGGCTTGCCCTTCCTCCTTCGGGATCAGGTCGTCGAAGTTCATCTTCCCGTCGGGCATGAGCCGGATGTGCACCTTGGGCTGGTCCAGCTCGAACCTGCGGAACGTGAGCGCCCAACGCACCAGGCTCGTCAGCCGGACGTCGAAGAACATCCGATCGAAGGCCACGAACACCGTTCCGTCCTGGTCCCGAAGCTCGAAGCCCTCCAGCGTGAGCGAGAGCAGCAGCGGATTCACCCGCACCCGTGTGAGACGGGCCTCGCGCCTCAGGTTCTGGCGGATGCCCTGGACGATCTGGCCGCGAAGGATGCCGGGGCAGGACCAGGAAGCCAAACAAGGTGTAGGCGAGGAAGACCGCGAGGGGAATCCAGACGCGCTTGCGCCTGATGGAAACGACCAACCGGTTCATGAGAGGGACCCCGTCCGCCCGGGGCTGACCGCTGGGACGTGTTGGCTTTCTACGAGGCCGGAGAGTAGCAGCGACCCCGCTTGCTCCGCAGCAGGTCCCTCCTGTCCGCTCCTGGGAATCTGACGTCCCGGAACCGGGCACCTCGACGCTCGTCGTGCGCACGCTCGCGCGGGAGCCCAAGGGGTTAGCCGCTCCGCATCGTGGCACGACTCTTCTTAATGACACCCGTCACTCGACCACTCGACCCGAGGGAATTGCCGTGGACATTCCGCGTCCCAGAGCCAAACGCCGTCGCACCCCACTGCTGGTGGGGGTGGAGCGTTCGCCCTGTTCCTCACCACCCTCGGCTTGTCGCAGCTCAGGCCGGCCGCGCCCGAGGTCGAGCGCGCCACGCTGCTCATCGACACCGTCAAGCGCGGTCCCATGCTGCGGCAGGTCCATGCCAACGGAACTTTGGTTCCCGAGCAGCAGCGCATCGTCTCGGCGGTGACCGCCGGGCGCGTCGACCGGGTCGCCGTGCTCCCGGGCGCCAAGGTCGGCCCTGGCGACGTCCTGGTCGAGCTCAGCAACCCGGACGTCCAGCTCGAGGCGCTCGACGCGGTGCGCAACCTGCAAGCTCGCCGAGGCGGATCTGGCCAGCCTCAAGTCCAACCTCGAGAGCGCGCGCTTCGGTCAGGCGTCGGCGCTGGCCGGTGCGCGCACCGAGCTGCGCGAGGCGGAGCGCGCGGTGGCGGTCGCCGAGCGGCTCTCCACCGAGGGCCTCGCCTCCTCGATGGAGCTCGACCGCGCGCGTGACCGACTGAGCGAGGCGAAGGAGCGCTTCGACATGGAGCAGAAGCGGCTCGCCGTGGCCGACGACGCGCTGAAGGCCCAGGTCGAGCTGCGTGGCGCCGACGCGGATCGGCTGCGCGCGATCGCTCATTTCCAGAACGAGCGGGTCCTCTCGATGCGCGTGCGTGGCCGGGGCCGCGGGGGTCGTGGAGCAGCTCGACCTCCAGCCCGGCCAGTGGGTGCAGTCGGGACAGCCGCTGGCGCGGGTGACGTCGCCCGACCGTCTCAAGGCCGTGCTCCAGGTGCCGGACGTCCAGGCGCGCGACCTGGCCCCCGGGCTCAAGGCCGTGGTCGACACGCGCGACGGCCTGGTGCGGGAACGGTGGCGCGCATGGATCCGGGCGTCCAGAACGGCACGGTCGCGGTGGACGTGAGGCTCGAAGGTGCGCTCCGCGCGGCGCGCGTCCCGATCTGGGCGTCGACGGCACCATCGAGATCGAGCGGATTCCCGATGTGCTCTCGATGGGCCGGCCGGCGACCGGCAGCAGCGAGACGTCGCTTCGCCTGTTTCGCCTCGAGCCCGACGGCCGCACCGCGGTGCGCGTGCCGGTCCGGCTCGGGCGCGCGTCGTACGACGCGGTCGAGATCCTCGCGGGACTCCGCGCGGGCGACCGCGTGATCCTTTCCGAGATGTCGCGTTGGGAACACCGTGGACCGCGTGAGGCTCCGGTGACTCGCTCACCCGTGGGCAAACCAGAAGGAGAAGCCATGACCGTCCTGTCCACCGAACAAACCACCGGCGCCGCACACACCACCTCCGGCAACGGCAAGGGGCCTGCTCCGCCTCGACGGCGTGACCAAGGTCTTCACCACCGAGGAGGTGGAGACGCACGCGCTGTCGGGCGTCCACCTCAAGGTCCAGCGTGGCGAGTTCGTGTCGATCACCGGCCCGTCCGGGTGCGGCAAGTCCACGCTGCTCTCGATCCTCGGCTTGCTCGACTCACCCACCGCGGGGCACTACTGGCTCGACAGCCATCCGGTGCACGAGCTGCCCGGCGCCGAGCGCGCCCGCATCCGCAATCGCCAGATCGGTTTCATCTTCCAGAGCTTCAACCTGATCGGTGATCTCACGGTGGCCGAGAACGTCGAGCTGCCGCTCACCTACCGCGGCGTGGGCGGCGAGGAGCGCCACCGTCGCGTCACCCAGGCGCTCGAGCGGGTCGGCATGTCGCACCGCGTGAACCATCTGCCGAGCCAGCTCTCGGGCGGCCAGCAGCAGCGCGTGGCCGTGGCGCGCGCGCTCGCCGGCGATCCGCTCATCCTGCTCGCCGACGAGCCCACCGGGAACCTCGACTCCAGCAACGGCGAGGCGGTGATGGAGCTGCTGCGCGAGCTCCATCGCGGTGGCACCACCATCTGCATGGTCACCCACGATCCGCGCTTCGCGCGCTACGCGCAGCGCGCGGTGCACCTCTTCGACGGGCGCATCGTCGAGGATCGGGAGGACGCCTGATGGACTCGCTCTGGCAGGACCTCAAGATCGGCTGGCGCTCGCTGTGGCGCACACCGGCGCTTCGCCGGCGTGGTGGTGCTGATCCTGGGGCTCGGGATCGGCGCCAACACGATGATCTTCAACATCGCGAACGCGTTTCTGTTCCGTCCGTGGCCCTACATGGACTTCCACCGGAACGCCCTCGTCTATGGCGTGGATCCCAAGCACGACTCCAAGGACCTCGAGCTCTCGTATCTCGACTTCATCGATCGTGCGCCAGCGCGCTCGATCGTTCGATCGCCTCGCGGCCTACATCGAGACCCAGGCGTACATGACGCTGGGGCGAGAGCCCGAGCGGTTCAACGCCACCTGGGTCACGCCCGGACTCTTCTCCGCCTTCGGCGCGACACCCGTGCTGGGTCGCGAGTTCCTGCCGTCGGAGGAGGATCAAGGCGCAGGCCCTCACGCGTGATCATCTTGAGCGATCGGATCTGGCGTGAGCGCTTCGGCGCGGACCGCGGCGTGATCGGACGCACCGTCAAGATGAACGGTCGCATTCGCACCATCGTGGGGTGGCGCCCCCGGAGTTCCGCTTCCCGAGACCGCGGACTTCTTCATCCCGAACTATTACGAGCCCGGCGAGGAACGCCGCGACCAGCGCAACCTGCGTGTGGTGGGACGGCTCAAGTCGGGTGTTTCGTTCACGCAGGCCAGCGCGGAGCTCAAGACGATCGGGGACGACCTCGCGCGGCAGTATCCCAAGGCGGACGAGGAAGCTCGCTACGCGTCGCCACGTACCGCAGAAGCGGCGGCGCAGGACATCGGGCCGATCCTGGCGGTGATGATGGCGGCGGTGGGATTCGTGCTGCTGATCGTGTGCGCCAACGTCGCGAACCTGCTGCTGGCGCGCGGCGCCGGCCGGCAGCGCGAGATCGCCCTGCGCTTCGCGCTCGGCGCGACCCGCGCCCGGATCGTGCGCCAGCTCCTCACCGAGAGCGCGATCCTCGCCGGCCTGGGCGGTGCGCTCGGGCTGCTGCTGGCGCTGTGGGGACGCGACCTGGTGCTGGGCTCGATCCCGCAGGAGCTGCCGTTCTGGATGAAGTTCGACACCGATCCCAACACCGTGCTGTTCATGCGATCGGGGTCTCGGCGGTGTCGGCGGTGCTCTGCCGGAATCGTGCCGGCGCTCACCACCTCGGACGTCGACGTCCACGAGGCGCTCAAGGAGGGCGGCCAAACCACGCACCTCGGGACGCGGTCGCAATCGCCTGCGCGGGGCGCTGGTGGTGGCCGAGGTGTCGCTCGCGCTCGGTGCTGCTCGCCGGGGCGGGCCTAATGATCAAGAGCTTCCTGCGCCAGGCCGAGCAGCGCACCGCGATCCGCGCGGGCGGAGTGCTCACGGGCACCTTCACGATGCCGGTGGCGGTCTATCCCAACAACGCCGCCAAGCTCGCGTTCATGGACCGGGTGCTCCCGGCGATCGCCGCGCTGCCGCAAGTGCGGTCGGTGAGCACGGTCCAGGTGCTGCCACTCGGGCGCAATTCCTGGTCGACCTCGGTTCGGCTCGAAGGCGAGGTCAGCGGACCGGACGCGCCGCGACACCAGCCGTTCTGGAGCGTGGTGCGCCCCGGCTACTTCGCCACGGTTGGCCTCCGCTGCGTGAAGGCCGTGACTTCACGGCACACGACGACACCAGCGCAGCCAGGGTCGCGATCGTGAGCGAGACTGCGGCGCGCAAGCTGTGGCCCGGAAAGCCGGCGCTCGGCCAGCGCTTCAAGTTCGGCGAGAGCGACACCCTCGGATGGAAGACGGTGGTGGGCGTGGTGGGCGACGTCACCCAGCACATCGACGGCAAGAGACCGCCGCTCACGTCTATACGCCGCACATGCAGGATCCGCTGCAGACCGTGATCCTGGTGGTGCGACACGACGGCGATCCCGCCGCTATGACGACCGCGATCCGCCGCGTCATCCAGGGCAACGATCCCGACATGCCGCTCTACGACGCGCGCACGATGACGGAGGCGATCAATCTGGGCCTGTGGGAGAACCGGATCTGGGTGTCGCTCATGTCCGTGTTCGCGGCGCTCGCGCTCGTGATCGCCGCTGTCGGGATCTACGGGGTCATGGCGTACAGCGTCGCGCAGCGCACGCAGGAGATCGGCATTCGCATGGCGCTCGGCGCCGCGCGCCAGGACGTGCTGCGCCTCGTCGTCGGCCAGGCGCTGCGGCTCACCGTGATCGGCGTGGGCATCGGACTGGCCGGGGCCTACGCGGTGACGCGCGCTCATGGCGAGCGTGCTCTTCGGGGTCAGCGCCACCGATCCGCCCACGTTCATCGGCGTCACGGTGATCCTGGCGCTCAGCTCCCTGATCGCGGCCTGGCTGCCCGCCGAGCGGGCGACGCGGGTCGATCCGATGATCGCGCTGCGGTCGCAGTAGCGGACGGGCGCGCCGAAACGGAGGTCAGGGGCGGAGCGGGGCGAGCCCCGTTCCCGCCCTGACCCGCCTTTCCCAGGCCATCCCGACGCACTAGTCTCTCTCGCCCATGATCGAGAGCCCCACGCCTACACGGATCCTGGTCGCCGACGACGACGCCGACGTGCTCCACGCCCTCCGCCTCCTGCTCAAGGGCGAGGGCTACGAGGTGGAGACCGTCACGTCGCCGGCCGGCGTGATGTCGGCCGTCGAGTCGTGCGACTTCGACGCCGCGCTGCTGGACCTCAACTACGCGCGCGACACCACGTCGGGACCGCGAGGGCCTCGAGCTGGTGGCGCGGCTGCGGGCCTTCGATCCCGCGCTTCCGGTGGTGGTGATGACCGCCTGGGGGAGCGTCGAGAGCGCGGTGACGGCGGTTCGCAACGGGGCGCGCGACTACATCGAGAAGCCATGGGACAACGCGCGCCTGCTCGCCACGCTGCGCAGCCAGCTCGAGCTCGTCGCGCGCGCTGCGGCTGGGACGCCGTCTCGAGCTCGAGAACCGCATGCTGCGCCGCGACGACGCGCCGCGGATGATTGCCGAGTCGCCGGCGATGCGTCCCGTGCTCGACCTGATCAGCCGGGTCGGCCCGAGCGAGGCCAACGTGCTGGTGACCGGCGAGCACGGCACCGGCAAGGAGCTGGTCGCCCGCATCCTGCACGCCGCGTCGCCGCGCGCCGCGCGCGCGATGGTCACGGTGAACGTCGGCGGCCTCTCGGAGGGCGTGTTCGAGAGCGAGCTGTTCGGGCACGAGCGCGGCGCCTTCACCGGCGCGCGCGCCGAGCGCGTCGGTCGCTTCGAGCTGGCCGACGGCGGCACGCTGTTCCTCGACGAGATCGCCAACGTGCCGCTCGTCCAGCAGGCCAAGCTGCTGCGCGTGCTCCAGACCGGCGAGTTCGAGCGGGTCGGATCGTCGCGCACCCGGCGCGTCTCGGTGCGACTGGTCTCGGCCACCAACGCCGAACCTCGAGGCGGAGGTCGCGGCCGGCCGCTTCCGCGAGGACCTGCTGTTCCGCATCAACACGGTCGAGATCCACCTGCCGCCGCTGCGCGAGCGCCGCGAGGACATCCCGCTGCTCGCGGCCGAGTTCCTGCGCCGCCACGCACAGCGGAACGGCAAGCACGTGGAGGGCTTCGAGCCCGACGCCATGGAGATGCTGCTGGCGCACCCGTGGCCGGGGAACGTGCGCGAGCTGGAGCACGCCGTCGAGCGCGCCGTGCTGCTCGCGTCCGGGCCGCGGGTCGGCGCCGGCGAGGTGGGATTGCGCGCCGCCTCCGCCCGAGCGCCGGCGCGCTCGAGCGCCTCACGCTCGACGAGGTGGAGCGCGAGCTGATCCGCGCGCGCGCTCAAGCGCCACGACGGCAACGTGAGCGAAGCCGCCAAGGCGCTGGGTCTGTCACGCAGCGCGCTCTATCGCCGGCTCGAGCGCCACGGCCTGTGAAGCACGCCCCGCGGGCCGGTCAAAGGCGACTCGCTCACGAGTCCCGCGTGGCGCTCATGGCGCTCGGCGCGGGACTCCCGGCGGCGCTGACGGCGATGCTCCTGATCTGGAGCACGCCGCACCCGATGCGCGTACGACTCTACCGTCACCGCGGTGGTGGGACTCACATGGGTCGGATTCTCGCTCGCCATCCGCGAGCGCGTGGCGCAGCCGCTGCAGACGCTCTCGAACATGATGGCCGCGCTCCGCGAAGGCGACTACTCGATCCGAGCGCGCGGCGCCGACACCGCGAGTCCGCTGGGGCTCGCGTTCCACGAGGTCAACGCGCTCGCCGACCACCTGCGGCGCGCAGCGGCTCGGACGCCAAGGAAGCCACGGCGCTGCTGCGGAGGGTGATGGAGGAGATCGAGGTGGCGATCTTCGCCTTCGATGAACACGCGCAAGCTGCGGCTCGTCAATCGCCGCGGCGAGGCGCTGCTCGAGCAGCCGGCCGAGCGCGCGCTCGGCGAGCCGGCCGAGGCGCTCGGCCTCGCTTCGGCCCTCGAGGGCGACACTCCTCGACTCCTGGAGCTGCGCTTTCCCGGCGCGACCGGCCGGTGGGAGCTGCGCCGGGGTGGGTACCGCTGGGAAGGCCGGCCTCACGAGCTGGTAGTGCTGTCCGACCTGACGCGCGCGCTGCGCGAGGAGGAGCGCATCGCCTGGCAGCGTCTGGTGCGGGTGCTGAGCCACGAGATCAACAACTCGCTCGCGCCGATCCAGTCGATCGCGGCGAGCTCTGCAGGGCCGCCTGCCGGCGGCCGGCGCCGCCGGCGCAGAAGCCGACCGCGAGATGGCCGAGGGACTTTCGGTGATCGAGGCGCGGTCGAGCGCGCTCGGGCGCTTCATCCACGCGTATGCCCGACTCGCCCGGCTGCCGTTGCCGCGGCCCTTGCCGATGAGTGTTCAGACCTGGGTGCGTCGCGCGGCCTCGCTCGAGACGCGCGTGCCGATCGCGTGCGCCAACGGGGCGGATGTCACACTCGAAGCCGACGGTGACCAGATGGAGACGCTCCTCACCAATCTGGTGCGCAACGCCGCCGACGCCGCGCTCGAGACCGGTGGCGGCGCCCGGATCGCTTGGGACGTCACCGAGGGGTGGTTGACGCTGCACGTCGAGGACGACGGGCCCGGACTCGCCGACTCGGGCAACCTGTTCGTGCCGTTCTACACCACCAAGCCCGGCGGAACCGGCATCGGTCTCACCTTGTGCCGCCAGATCGCCGAGGCCCACGGCGGTACCGTGACGCTCACGAACCGCGAGAACGGGCGCGGCTGCGTCGCCACGGTGCGGCTGCCGCTCGCAGGTCCACGGGGCTGATGCGGCGACCCCGAGGGCGCGCTGAATCTGGTTCGCCCCGTTGACCGCGGGGGTGTAGCCTCGCGTCTCCGCAGCCGAGGTGGTCGGGGGCCGCAACCCTCATGCCGACACACCCTCGGGAAGGCCGCATCTCGCCGTCCGTTTGGGAATGCCTTCCATCGCCCCGTTCGCCCTGTGCGCACTCCGCGCGCGGAGCGAAAGCCTTGCGGGCTGCGGGAAAAAGGAGGCCGTCATGAGTCGCTCCACTCGCAGACTGCTGCAGCTCACCGCCTCGCATGGGTCGCGGGCGCCGCCACACTGCTGGTGAGCCCCGCCCACGCCCAGAGGCATCACATCTCACTGGGACTCGGCTACACCAAGCACCTGAGCGATGATCTCAAGGACGCGTCGATCGGCATGGATTTCACCAATGCCGGCAATGGCGGTCTGGGTTACCGCTACTCGGTGAACAAGAAAGTCGATGTCACGATCGACTCCGACGCGACCGTGAGCATGGACACCACCAATGGCGTGGACCTCACGCTGACGAACTCTTTCTTCGGGCCGGGGGTGCGCTACAACCTCTCCGAGTCGGGCGTGCGGCCGTTCCTCCAGGCGAACCTCTACTGGGTGAGCGAGAGCATCGAGGCCGAGCAGGGCGGCGTCACGGTGTCCAGCAGCGAGAGCGGAGCCGGCTTCGGCCTGGCGGGCGGCGTCGACATCAACGCTTCGCGTCTCATCTCGTTTCCCGTGAAGGTTCACTACCTCTACGGCCAGCCGGCCGACGACGTTTCGGGTATCGGTTTCAACGTGGCGATCGCTTTCAACTTCGGCACCGATTTCTAGGTCCACCGTCCGCAGCACCGGTGTCGGGGCTGGCGTTTCATGCCCCGACACCGCCCCGACCTCCTGTGTCTCAACCGCGTGGCACCGGACGCGCCGGGCGTGGGCGCTTGCCGCCGTCGGCCATGGTTCGGCACACTGCGCCCATGCGACTTCGATGGCTCGCGGCGGTGTTGGCTGTCGCCTCTCGGCGCCTCCTACCGCCTTCGGGGCTCCGGCCGACACCGCCGTCACCACCGTCCTGCTGGTGCGTCATGCCGAGAAGAACACGGAGTGGGCGGGAGCGGACCAGCCGCTGAGCACCGCGGGCATGCTGCGCGCCCAGGAGCTGGCGCACGTGCTGGGCAAGACCGACATCGCCGCGATCTACGTGACCCCTTGGGCGCGGACCCGTCAGACCGCCGAGCCACTGGCGCGCCTGCTCGGCGATTCGCTCACGGTGGTGGATTCGATCGACGCCACGGTGCGCGGCGTGCTCGCGCACGGCGGCGCGACCGTGCTGGTCGTCGGACACAGCAACACGGTGCCGCAGATCCTCGCGCGCCTCGTGGGTGACCGGGGGCTCGAGTCGCTCGCCGTGGGCTACGACGATCTGTTCGTGGTGACTCTCGATCCGCGCCGGCCGCCCCGCTGGCTGCGGCTGCGCTACAGGGCGACACCCGTGAGCGCCCATTGAGCGCAGTAGGCTCCAAGCCCGAGTCTCGATCACGATCCGGTGGGATGATCACTCCGGATCGCTGGCTCTCGCAGGGCTCGCGTTCGTGCCACTCGCGGTGCTGGCCGATTGGCTCCACTGGGGCGCTCTGCCGATCTTCATCCTCGCCGCGCTCGCGATCGTCCCGCTCGCCGGCATCATGGGCGAGTCCACGGAGCGGCTCGCGGCGCGACTCGGCGCCGGCATCGGAGGGCTGCTCAACGCCACCTTCGGCAACGCTGCCGAGCTGATCCTGGCGTTCGTGGCGCTCGCCCGCGGCCTCGATCAGGTGGTGCAGGCGAGCCTCACCGGCTCGATCCTCGGCAATGCGCTCCTCGTGCTGGGCCTGGCGATTCTCTCGGGCGGGTTCCGCCGCGAGCGCCAGACCTTCGACCGCTCCGCGGCCGGCGTCGGCTCCACACTGCTCGTGCTCGCGGCGATCGGCCTCATGGTTCCGGCGGCGTTCCACTGGGCGGCCGAGGGCGCTCGGGCGCGCGGCGCCGTGGGTCAAAACGAGGAGGTCGAGCTCGAGCACGGCTTGTCGCTCGCCATTGCGATCGTGCTGTTCACGGTGTACGTCCTGAGCCTGCTGTTCAGCCTGCGGACCCACCGCCATCTCTACCGAGGTTCCACGGTGGACGCCCCTGGTCCTCCGCGCGGCAGCCTGCGCAGCACGGTGATCATGCTGATCGCCTCCGCGGCCCTGGTGGCGTGGATGAGCGAGATCCTGGTGGGCGTCGTCGAGGAAGCCTCCCACGTGCTCGGACTCACCCCGATCTTCGTGGGTGTCGTCGTGGTCGCGCTGGTCGGCAACGCGGCGGAGCATTCGACCGCGGTGCTGATGGCCGTGCGCAACAAGATGGATCTGGCGATGAACATCGCGATCGGATCGAGCATCCAGATCGCGCTGTTCGTGGCGCCGCTGCTGGTGTTCGCGTCGTACGGGGTTGGCCCCCAGCCGATGGATCTGCGATTCTCACCATTCGAGGTACTCGCGGTGGGCATGGCCGTCGTGGTGGTGCACATGGTGGCTCAGGACGGCGAATCGAACTGGCTCGAAGGCGCCTTGCTGGTGGCGGTTTATCTGATTCTCGCGGTCGCCTTCTACTTCCTTCCATGAGCGTCCCCGCCTCCTTCCTGACTCTCGCCGTTTCCCTCCTGGTCGCCGGCCCCGCGCCCCAGACGCCCGCGCCGTCGGCCACCCCGACCGACTCGACACGCAACCTGGTCGCGATCGAGTTCGTGGAGTCACCGACCAGCGGCTTCGCCGTGACGGGCGGCCTGCTCGGCGTTCCGGACTCCACGGGCAGCTTCCCGGAGCGCTACCAGCGCTTCGACCCGGTGACCGGGCGCATGGCGCGCCCGGGGCGCGCGGCTGGAGACCTGCTGGTGTTCACCGACTTGGCACCCGGCAGCTACCGGGTGGCGATGGTGTTCCTCGGCGAATCGAAGCTCGCCAAGCGGCTGTTCAAGGGCGAGTCGTTCCCGGAAGACCGCTGCCTGGTGTATGGCGATACCCTTTCGCAGCTCACCTTCACGGTGAACGACCGCCAGGCGCTGTACCTCGGGCGCCTCACCCGCCACACGAGCCCGTCACTGGACGACAAAAACGAGCTGTGGAAGAGCTGGATCGACTGGAGCGCCGGCGACGAGCGCAGGGCGCTCCAATCACTGGCCAAGCGCAAGGATCTGGTGGCGTGGAAGGACCTCGTCTCCGCGCAGCTCGAGACACTCGACAAATCCCGCGGCGGCGTCTCGGGACGCTGACAGCGCCGGCGTCTCCGCCGCTCTGCCGCGATCCATGAGCCCCGGGTCGGCCACCACGTCCGCGCGTGCTCACGGTGTCCGATCGCGGGCGGCGGCCCCACCGATTCCGCTGCGCCATCCCGCCATGGTGCTGGCGCTGCTCGGCGCGGCCGCGATCGTGGTGGCCTCGTCGAGCTTCGTGCTCTTCGACACCGACCTGTGGCAGCACCTGGCGGCCGGACGTGCCGTCTGGCGCCTAGGAAACGTACCGCACGCGAACCAATGGACGTGGCCCCAGTTCGGCGAGCCCGCATTCCTGTCCTCGTGGGCGTTCCGCTCGATGCTCTGGCCGGTGTGGTCGTGGGGCGGAGTCGCGGCGCTCTTCGCGTGGCGCTGGGTCGCGACGCTCGCGCTGTTCGCGGTGCTGTTCGCCACCGCGCGGACCATGGGCGCGCGACGCCTGTCGGCCGTGCTGGTGATGATCCTGGCCGCGCTCGACTACCGGCTCCGCACCAGCGTGCGCCCCGAGAATCTCGCGGCGCTCCTGTTCGCCGTGGAGCTCTGGCTGCTCGAGCGCCAGCGCCGCGGCGCTCCCCGCCGCGAAGCGTGGTGGATCGTCGGGATCGCCTGGGCGTGGGCCAACACGCACATCTCGTACTACCTCGGGCCGCTGCTGCTCGGGATCTACGCGCTCGCGGCACTCGCGGCGACCCGGCCGGCGGCGCCACGGTGGCTTCCGGTCGCGCACGCGCCATGCTGCTGCCCAGGTCGGCGCCGCGGCGATCGCGGTGTCGTTCCTCAATCCCTTCGGCGTGACTGCGCTGATCCAGCCGTTCGAGTCCGCCTTCCGCTGGCGCCACGACCCGCTGATCCGCACCATTGGCGAGCTCCAGCCGCTCTCGCTGCGCCTGATGCTCTTGAGCGGAGTGTGGGTGTGGCCGCTGCTCGCGATCGCCCGCTCGTGGCGCCGCTCCTCAGGACGCGGCCGAGATCGCGGCGGTCGTGGTGTTCACCGCGCTGGCGCTCTCGTCGGTCCGCTTCGTCGGCACGTGGGTGTGGATCGCGGCGCCGTTCGTGGCACGCGACCTCGCCGAGCTGCTCGAGCGGATTCCGGTGCCACGGCCGCGCGCCGCGCTCGGCGTCCAGTCGGTTCTGGTGCTGGCACTCGGTGCGCTGGTCGCATGGCCTGAATGGATGCGCCCCGACCTGCCGTTCGGCGTCGCGATCGATCCGGCCACGTATCCGGGCGCCGCGTGCGATTTCATCGCCGCCCACGGGATTCGCGGGCGAATGCTCAACGACCCGCATCACGGCGGGTACCTCGCCTATCGCTTCTGGCCCGACCGCGGGCGCCTGCCGTTCATCAGCAGCCAACCGGAGTACGCCCGGCCCGAAGACCGCACCGGGCTCCTGATGGCGCTAGTGCGAGAAGACGGATGGCGCGCGCTCGACGAGCGCTGCCGGTTCGACGTGGTGCTCCTCGAGCGCGACCAGGACCCGGCCGACTCGCTGCTCGACTTCCTCGACCGTGATCCGCGCTTCGCGCTGGTGTTCGCCGACGACGCGGCCGAGCTGCTGATCCGGCGCGAGCGATTTCCGGCGCTGGTCGCTGCTTTTTCCTACCGGGTCGTCCCGGCCGGGCGCGCGCGGCGTTACGCGCTCACCGCCGCGGCGGAGTCCGACGCGGCGCTGCGACGCGCCGCCGAGGCGGAGCTCGATCGCATGATCTCCTCCTCGCCGATCGAAGCCGGGGCCAGCCACCAGCGTGGGTATCTGGCGCTCATGGACCGCGACTGGGACGGCGCGCGGCGTCATCTCGAGCGCGCGCTGCGGCTCGATCCGCTCCTGCCCGAGGTCCACGACGCGCTCGGCTTCGTGGGCATGGCCCAGGGACGGCCGCGCGATGCGGTACGCGAGCTCGAGCTGGAATGCCGACTGCACGGCCCCTCGCCCGGAATCTTCTACCGCATCGGGCTCGCCTGGCAGCAGGCGGGAGACGCAGGCTGCGCCAGAGCGGCGTACCGCCGCGAGCTGGCGCGCGATCCCGGGAACCAGGCCGCGCGCGATTCGCTGCAGGCGCTGGTGAGCCGCACCGGGCGCGGATCGTGACCGGTGCCTGCGGGATCGTGCTCTGCTACCATCATCGCCCGAGGAGGACGCCTTCATGAGCACCGCCACACGTCCCGCCAAAGTCTCCGAGCTGATCCGCCGCCTCGATCAGGCGGTCGACGCACCGACACCGAGACGATCTGTCGCGAGGTGAAGCGCGTGCTCGCCGACGTCGTCATGAGTGGCGAGGAGTTCCTCGACACGCCCTACCTCGCGCCGGCTCCCGACCGCTACGCGCGCCGCCTGCTGCACCGTGATCCGGGGGCCGTTACAGCGCGGTGGTGATGGTGTGGGGCCGCGGGCAGGGCACGCCGCTCCACGACCACGCCGGCATGTGGTGCGTCGAGTGCGTGTACCGTGGCCGCATCCGGGTCACTTCGTTCGACCTCGAGAGCGACGCCGCGGCCGAGCGCGCTGACGTTCGCGCCCGAGTCGGTGGTGCTCGCGGGCAAGGGCGAAGCCGGCCACCTCATCCCGCCCTTCGAATACCACATGATCGAGAATCCCGACGACACCGCCTCGGTGACCATCCACGTCTATGGCGGCGAGATGACGCAGTGCCACGCGTTCTTCCCGCTCGAAGGCGGCGGCTACCGGCGCGAGGTCCGCGCGCTCAGCTACACCGCTTGAAGTTCGACGCCGGCCTGTTCACCGGATTGGTGCTGGCCGCGCTCCTCGGCGGCGCCGCGCTCCTGCTCTCCGACGCGCCGTTCGTGCGCTGACGTGCTCCACTGGAACGCGCTCCTGATCGTCATTCTGCTCGGCATGGCGTGGAAGTCGCTCGCGCCCGTGCCGGCGAGCGCCGCGGCCGGCATCCGCTTCGCGCAGCGCCCGGTGCTGCGCTGGGCGGTGGCAGGCCTGGGATTCCGTTTGAGCTTGATCGAGCTGTGGAGGATCGGAGCACCGGCGCTGGTGGTGGTCACGGTCTCCACCTTCGCGGCGCTCTGGTTCGGCTGGTGGCTGGCCCGCCGCTTCGGCGTGGACGAAAGCTCGGGCTCCTGCTGGGCGTGGGCGGGGCGATCTGTGGCGCCTCGGCCGTGGTCGCGGCGGACTCGGTGGTGCAGGCCGAGCAGCGCCACGCGGCGATCGCGCTCGGCGTCATCACGCTGCTCGGGACGATCGGCATCCTCGTCTATCCACTGCTCCATGGCGCGCTCCGGCTCGGCGATTTCGTGTACGGCGTGTGGGACGGTGCGAGCCTCCATGAGATGGCGCAGGTGGTCGCGGCGGCGTTCGGCGTGAGCGAGGAGGCCGACACGCGTGGCGACGGTGGTCAAGCTCACCCGCATCGCGCTGCTCGCTCCGGTGGTGTTCTATCTGGCGTGGGCGCTGAGGCGGCGTCATCGGGCGGTGGGACAGGCGCACGTGGCGCCCGTGCCGTGGTTCCTGGTGCTGTTCGTGGTGTTCGCCGCGGTGAACTCCGTCGGCTGGCTGCCGACCCGCGTGGCCGACGCGATCCGTCGCGTCGATCTGTGGCTGCTGGCGGTCGGCATGGCGGGCGTCGGATTACAGACCGGACTCGCCGACATCCGTTCCGCCGGGTGGAAGCCGGTGCTGGTCGGTGCGATCCAATGGGCCTTCCTCGCCACGCTCTCGCTGGGGCTGGCGCGATGGCTGTGCGCGTGAGCGCGGGGACGGCGTGCGCGAGGGTCGTCGCGATCGGATGAAGCCGCGCGGCCGGCGCGCGGCGCGCGCAGCGGCCGAGCGATCGATCACGTCGCGAGCGCCGACATCGCCGAGCCTGCGGGTTCCGGCGCGCCGCTCCACGGTGCCGGCACGTGGCTCGCGCTGATCGTAGCGGCCGCATGTCTGGTGGTCTCGTCCAGCTACGTGCTCTACGACACCGATCTGTGGCAGCTCCTGGCGGTGGGACGGTCCACGTGGGCGCATCACGGCGCGCCGCGCCTCGATCTCTGGACCTGGCCGGACTTCGGCACGCCGGTGTTCGTGTCCTCCTGGGCGTTCCGCGCCGTGATCTGGCCGCTCTGGAGCTCCGGCGGTGTGGTGGCGCTCACGCTCTGGCGCTGGGCGCTCACGCTCGGCGCGTTCGGCTTCGCCTACGCCACGGCGCGCACGCTCGGCGCTCAGGGCCTGTCGGCGATCGTGGTGATGGTCGCGTACTCGCTCGCCTACCGGCTCCGCACCGACATCCGTCCCGAAGCACTCGCCGCGGTCCTGCTGGCCGCGGAGCTGTGGATCCTGGAGCGCGCTCGTCGAGCCAACGGCGTCGATGCCAAGGGTGCAATGCTCCCGGCGATCGTGGCGATCCTGTGGCTGTGGGCCAACGTCCACATCAGCTGGTATCTCGGACTGGCGCTGCTCGGCATCCATGGGATCGACGCGTGGCTCTCCGGAGCGGCGGCGCGCGCCCGCACCCTGAGCGGGGTGGGCGTGGCGGGAGTGATCGCCATGGTGATCAACCCCTATGGAGTGGAAGCGCTGGTGCGGCCGTTCCGCTTCGTCTTCGAATGGCGCGGCGACCCGATGTTCGCGAGCATCGCCGAGCTGGCTTCGGTGCCGCTCGCCTCGCCGGTGGGACTCGGTCTGCTGGTGTGGCCGCTGCTGGTGGTGGGACGCGCCGCAGGCTCTGCAGCCGTGGCGTGGGCGCCGGCTCGATCGCGTGGAGGCGCTCACCTGCGCGCTCTTCACGTTCATCGGGCTCGCCTCGCTGCGCTTCGTCGCCGCCAGCGCGCTGGTGGCGGCGCCCTACGTGGCCCGCGACGTGGAGGAGATCGTGCGCGCGCGACGCGCGCGGGCGCCGCAGCTCCCGCACGGCGCGCGCGCCGCGCTAGCCGCCGCGGCCTGCGTGGCGCTCGGCCTTCCGAATGGCTGCGCACGGACCTGCCGCTCGGCCTTCGCATCGACCCCCGCACCTATCCGGAGCGTGCTTGCGACTTCCTGGCTCGGCATCGCGTGCGCGGGCGCGGCTTCAATCACTTCCATCTGAGCGGCTACCTCGCGTACCGGTTCGAAGGCGATCCGGGTCGGCTCCCATTCATGAGCACGCAGCCCGAGCTGTCGAGCCCCGAGCAGCGCCGTCTCTACGTCGACGGTCTCCAGTCGCAGGAGGGCTGGCACGCGCTCGAGGACCGCTTCCGCTTCGACTGGCTGCTCCTCGATCCCACTCCGGGTCCGGGCGACTCCCTGCTCGACGTGCTCGACCGCGAGCCGCGCTGGGCATTGGTGTTCGCGGACGACGCCGGCGAGCTGCTGGTGCGGCGTGACGGTCCGCTCGCGGCGGTCGCCGATTCCTTCGCCTACCGGCTGCTGCCGGCCGGACCGCTCGCGCGCTACCGGCTGGGTGTATCGTGCGAACGAGACCCGGTGCTGCGGCCCGGGCGGAGGCGGAGCTGGATCGGATGATCGCGTCCTCTTCACTCGACGCGGGCGCGAGCCACCTGCGCGGCTGGTTCGCGCTCATGGACGGCGATCGCGAGCGCGCGCGCCGCCATCTCGAGCGCGCTCTCGCGCTCGAGCCGGGGCTGCCCGGCGTGCGCGAGATGCTCCGCACCCTGGGGCGCGCTGAGCATGCCGAGCGATGCGCTGCTCTGGCATCGCCTGCAGTTCGCGTTCACCATCGTCTACCACTACCTGTTCCCGCAGCTCACCATGGGTCTGGCGCTGCTGATCGTGGTGATGAAATCCCTGGCGCATCGCGATCGGGCCTGGAACGACGCGGCGGTATTGATGGATTAATTTCAAACGTCAACTCTGCGCGAGCGCGGCACATTTAACTTTCCTCGCCGGGGCTCGCTTGGTAAAAATCCCCGGTCTCATTTACGTCGGCGTAGCGGACGACCCCCAGCTCCCTTCGTCCCGGCTCTCGTCAGCGGAATGGGTCTGCTCGCGTACCCCTTACCCCCTCTGCGGGCAGCCTCTTGAGCGAATGGTCGTACAAAACCAAATAGGCAGTGATGGCAGCCGACCGCCTTCGTTGGCGGACGGCCCTTGTGGGAGTTCATGCGCCTCTTCCTATCTCTCGCCGCTGCGGCGGCCTTTGTTGTCCACGCCTGCCCGTCATATGCCTCCGACGAGCAGGCCGAGAGTGGAATCGGCAGCGTCACCCTTCACTGGACCGCCCCGGAGACGACAGTCTCAGCGGTAGGGCTGCGGTCTACGAACTGCGTTGGAGCCCGTTTCCCACGCTGCTCCAGTTCAACTTCTTCACCGGCAAGTACGTGGCCGCCGTGCCGAAGCCTGGAGTCGCGGGAACCGCTGGAGAGCTTCACGGTGACCGGGCTGGTCGCCAACCAGGCCTACTTCTTCGCCATCCGAACCGCCGATGACGCCGGGAACTGGTCGCCCACTGTCCAACGTCGTGCGCAAGCTGGCGGTCGGACCGGTGGGCGTATCGTCGGAGGGTGTGCCTACCACGGACGTCTCGAAGCCGTGGCCCAATCCGGCGCGAAGCATCGCGAACCTCGCGGTGAGCCTCGCGGCCCCCGAGGGACGTCGCGGTCGATGTCTTCGACCTGATGGGGCGGCATGTGCGGACATTGGCGAAAGGGCCCTGGCCGATGGGCGATCACTCGACGACGTGGGACCTGCGCGACGATCGCGGCAATCTGGTGCCGTCCGCCATGTACAAGGTGCGGGCGCGGCTCGAGCGCAGGAGTTCGTGCGCTCCGTCGTCGTGGTGAGGTAAAGCGGTTCTCCTGGAGTCGCGCTCGGTTTTCCAACGCGAGGCGACGTGCTAGATTCGCGCGGCTCGTTCCATCCATGCGACTCCAGGAGGACACGATGCCCGATGGCCAGCGCACGTGGAGCAGCGGCGCCGCCGGCGCGGCCGTCGCGGCGCGGTCTACCCGCCACCGGCACCACTCCCGGACAGTATCGCGGCAGCGGCTGCGGCCAGCCGCTCGGCAAGACCGAGCGCACCGATGCCTGGTGGATCAAGCCGCTCTCCAGGGGCTCGCACTCGCGCTGCTGATCGGTTACGCCAACTGGGCCGCCTTCCTCGGCGCCGATCACTACCACTACGTGGAGAACGGAGCGCACTACCTCTCGCCGTTCTTCTCGCCGTATTTCAAGCCGGGGTGGCTGCCGAGCTGGATCTCGCCGGCGCTCGTGATCCTGTGGATCCCGCTCGGATTCCGCGCCACCTGTTACTACTACCGCAAGGCCTACTACCGGGTGTTCTTCGCCGATCCGGTCGAGTGCGCGGTGGGTGAAGCCGCAAGGGCTATTGCGGCGAGCTCAAGTTCCCGTTCGTCCTCCAGAATCTGCACCGCCTCTTCCTCTACGCGCGCGATCGTGGTGCTCGTGTTCCTGTGGAAGGACGTGGTCGAGGCCTCGATCTTCGATCGTCCGGCGGCGGCTGAGCTTCGGCATCGGCGGGGGCACGCTCGCGATCCTCGCCAGCACCGGACTGCTGACGCTCTACACGCTCTCGTGCCACTCGCTGCGCCACCTCGTGGGCGGGAAGCTCGACTGCTTCTCGTGCGTCGCGGCGGGCGGGCCGCGGCTCAAGACCTGGGGCGTGGTGAGCAAGCTGAACGAGCACCACATGGCGTGGGCGTGGTGGAGCCTGTTCGCGGTGTGCTTCGCCGACTTCTACGTGCGCATGTGCTCGATGGGCGCTGATCCACGACCCGAGGTTGCTGTGATGGAGCGCCACGAGGTCCACGAGCACGACGTGCTGGTGGTCGGCGCCGGCGGCGCGGGACTGCGCGCGGCGATCGAAGCCTCGGCGATGGGCTGCCGCGTCGGGCTGGTGACCAAGTCGCTGCTCGGCAAGGCGCACACCGTGATGGCCGAGGGCGGGATCGCCGCGGCGCTGGCGCACGTCGACCCGCAGGACGGCTGGGAGACCCACTTCCGCGACACCATGAAGGGCGGCTCGTTCCTCAACCACTGGCGCATGGCGCAGCTCCACGCGCAGGAGTCGCCCGACCGGGTGCGCGAGCTGGAGCAATGGGGCGCGCTGTTCGATCGCACGCCGCGACGGCCGCATCCTGCAGCGCGCATTCGGCGGCCACACCTGGAAGCGCCTCGCGCACGTCGGTGACCGCACCGGCCTCGAGATGATCCGCACGCTGCAGGACCACGGCGTGCATCATGGGCTTCGACGTCTACATGGAGTGCACGCTCACCCGGCTGCTCAAGGACGGCGACCGCATCGCCGGCGCGCTCGGCTACTGGCGCGAGAGCGGGCGGTTCGTGTTGTTCCGAGGCGAAGGCGGTGGTGCTGTGCACCGGCGGCGTGGGCAAGGCGTGGAAGATCACGTCCAACTCGTGGGAGTACACCGCCGACGGCCAGGCGCTCGCCTACGAGGCCGGCGCCGAGCTGATCGACATGGAGTTCGTGCAGTTCCATCCCACCGGCATGGTGTGGCCGCCTGGGGTGATGGGCCTGCTCGTCGACCGAAGGCGTGCGCGGCGAGGGCGGCATCCTGCGCAACGCGAAGGGCGAGCGCTTCATGTGGAAGTATCTGCCCGAGGCGCGGCGCAACGAGTACGCGGCCGACGAGGCCGAGGCGCGGCGCTGGGTGGAGGCGGCGGTCGAGGGCAAGCAGACCCAGGACCGGCGTCCGCCGGAGCTCTCGACACGCGACAACGTCGTCGCGCGCGATCTACACCGAGGTCAAGGAAGGCCGCGGCTCGCCGCACGGCGGCGTGTTCCTCGACATCAGCTACCTGCCGGCGGAGCGCGTGAAGCGCAAGCTGCCCGTCCATGTACCACCAGTTCGTCGAGCTGGCCGACGTGGACATCACCAAGGGCCGATGGAAGTCGGTCCGACCACGCACTACATGATGGGCGGCATCCGGGTGGACCCCGACACCGGAGCCGCGACCGTGCCCGGGCTGTTCGCCGCCGGCGAGTCGGCGGGCCGGCATGCACGGCGCCAACCGCCTCGGCGGCAACTCGCTGTCGGACCTGCGTGGTGTTCGGGCGCCGCGCCGGCGCGGCGGCGGCGGCCTACGCCAAGGGCGCTCGCGTTGGCCGCCGCAGCGTGAACGAGGCGGAGATCGAGGGCGAGATACGCGCGATGACTGGCGCCGCTCGAGCGCAGCCAGGGTGAGTCGCCATACGACGTGCACAAGGCGCTTCAAGAGTGCATGCACACCAAGGTCGGCATCTACCGGATCGCAGGCCGAGCTCGAGCAGGCGCTCGAGGAGCTCGCGGCGCTCGAGCAACGTGCGGCCGCGACCCGGCGCGAGCGGCGGCCGCGATCTACAACCCCGGGCTGGCACCTGACGCGCGATCTGCAGAACCTGATCGTCGCCGCCGAGGCGCGTGACGCGCAGCGCGCTGCTCCGCAGGAGAGCCGCGGCGCGCACTCGCGACTCGATTTCCCTCCCTGGACGCCAGCGCTCGCCAAAGTGAACATGTGCGTGACCAAGGCGGCGGACGGCATGCGCGTCGGCCCGACGCCCTTGCCGCGAGATGCCGGCAGAGCTCAAGGCATTGTTCGAACCGGCGAAGGAGCTGGCGCGATGAGCGGCGACCCAGGCGCGCGGTCCGCGTGTTCCGCGGCGACGCGAAGGGCGGTCAGGAGGTCGAATACCACGTCCCGGTCGAGACCGGCATGGTGGTGCTCGACGCGGTCCACTGGATCCAGGCAGAACAAGCGCTCCCGACCTGGCCGTGCGCTGGAACTGCAAGGCGGCCAAATGCGGCTCGTGCAGCGCCGAGGTCAACGGCAAGCCCGCCGCTCATGTGCAAGATCGCGGCTGGACCACTTCCCCGCCGGACAGCCGATCCACGTGCGCCCGATGAAGACCTTCCCGATCATCACGCGACCTGGTCACCGACGTGTCGTGGAACTTACGAGGTCAACAAGCGCATTCCCGCCGTTCAAGCCCCGCGCGGACGCCGCGCGGCGCTGGCAGCAGAGCGACATCGACCGCGCGCAGGAGTTCCGCAAGTGCATCGAGTGCTTCCTGTGCCAGGACGTGTGCCACGTGCTGCGCGCGCACGAGCTCAAGCACCAGTTCGCGGGCCCGCGCTTCCTAGTGCGCATCGCCGGACTCGAGATGCACCCGATCGACGGCGAGGACCGCGTCGCGTTCTGCTCAAGGACACCGCCGGCATCGGGCTGTGCAACATCACCAAGTGCTGCAGCGAGGTCTGCCCCGAGAGCATCCACATCACCGACAACGCCATCATCCCGCTCAAGGAGCGGGTGGTGGACCGCTTCTACGATCCGGTGACCATGCTGTGGCGGGCGCTGACGGGAAAGAACGGCAAGGCCTGAGGCGGCGCGCGGCGGACATTGGATTCGCTCCCATGATTCCGCCGCCGAAGCGCTCGAGCGGCTGCGCGCAGGCAATCGCCGCTTCGCCACGCGGCACGCGCGCCGCGCCACGCTGCCTTCGGGTCCCGAGGAATGGGCCGCGCTGGCCAAGGGCCAGCAGCCGTTCGCGATCATCCTCGGCTGCTCGGATTCGCGCGTGTCCGGCCGAGATCGTCTTCGATCAGGGACTCGGGGATCTGTTCGTGATCCGCGTGGCTGCGCAACATCGTCGCGCCGTCCCAGATCGGCAGCGTGGAGTTCGCCGCGGAGCGCTTCGGGACGCGACTGGTCGTGGTGCTCGGGCACTCCCAGTGCGGGGCCGTCCTCGCCACCTTGGAGGAGCTGCGGCAGCCGTCGGAGAACCAGTCGCGCAACCTGCGCTCGATCGTCGATCGGGTTCGGCCCTCGGTCGAGGGGCTGCTGCAGACCGCGCTGCGCCACGACCTCGACGCGCTCGTCGGCGAAGCGGTGCGCGCCAACATTCGCGCCTCGGTGGACCACCTGCGACATGGCTCCGAAGTACTGGAGCAGCTCATCCAGCGCGACAGCCTTCGCGTGGTCGGAGCCGAATACTCGGCTGGAGAAGCGGGCTCGTGGATTTCCTCGATCCGCGCGTCGCGCTGACGCGAGGGCGTCGCTCGTGCGACGGCCGGCATGCCTCGCACACCGCCCCCGCCATCACTCTCTTGCGGCGCTGCTGGACGGACACCGCCACGACCAGGAGCCCCGTGAGGATCATGATCAAGATCCCGGCGTCCGACCAACGAAAGGGTGGATGGGGGATCGACGAGAGCGGCCAGCGACCCGGGACCGATGGGCCGATCACGTTGCGGGCCATGGCGAGACCACCGATCGCGTAATCGCGTGCGATCGCCAGCCCGCCGATCGCCGCATACCACGCGATGGCACCACCGCCGACCGCCACGACTCCCACCCCCAGACCCCCAAGGGCAACCATCCCGAGCGCCAGACCTCCCATTGCCAGCAATCCGAGCGAGGCCCCGCCGGGGACTGATGCCGCCGATGGCGACCCCGCCGCACGCGAAGAGCGCACCGAAGGCGATGTCACCGATGGCGATCCAGGCCGTGGCGATCCCGCGTTGATACCGCCCCCTCGATCACCTCGCCGGTAGTGATGTGCACGAGCGGCAGTCCGAGCAGCCTGGCCTGCGAGCGGTATTCCACGGCTGGCGGCGTCGCGTCGCTGCGCGCCCTCGTCCCCCACGACGCGGAGCAGCGCATCGAGGCAATCCTCGGCCACGCCGATGCCGCGGTCCTTCTCGAGGGTCGCGATCGCGCGCTCCTGGGTCATCGCCGGACGGTAGGGACGTGCCGAGGTCAGCGCGTCGTAGACGTCGGCGAGCCGCGATGATGCGGGCGCCGAGCGGCACCTCCTCGCCCCGCAAGCCGCGGAAGTACCCGCGGCCATCGAGGCGCTCGTGATGGGAGGAGGCGACGTAGGCCAGAGACTGGAAGCCGCGCACGCGCTCGAGGATCCGCTGCGTGTAGTAGGGATGCAGGCGCACCGCTTCCATTCCTCGGCCGCGAGCGGACCCGGCTTGTCGAGCACCGAGTTGGGCACCGAGAGCTTGCCCAAGTCGTGGAGCAGGGCGGCGCGCCGCAGCTCGGTGCGCTCCGCCGCACCCAACCCCAGGACTTCGGAGACCTTCACCACCCATTCGGTGACGCGCCGTGAATGGTCGGCGGTGAACGGCGACTTGGCGTCCACGACCGCCGCGAAGGCTTCGCCGATCCGGTCGAGCGCGCCAGGTCCCGCCGAGCAGCACCGCATCGCCCGGCTCGACCGTCGCGCACCGCCTGCTGAAGCCCGGATTCGTCGAGCGCGCACCACAAGGTCGAGCTCGGGCGCCAGCGTGCTGGCCGCCTCGACCAGGACCGGATCGAACCAGCTGCCGCGCCGTGCGCCGCGATGCCGACCGCGCGCGGCCGGACTCTCGAGCACCGCGAACACTCTCGAGCGTCTGCGCGAGACCCATGATGCGGGACAGGAGCGGAATCTCGCCGGCGCGCAGACCCCGCGGCTCGCCTCGACCGTTCCAGTGCTCGTCGAGTGCAGCGATCGCCTCGGCCACCTGCGCACCGAAACCCAGGTCGTTGACGATCTGGCGATCCGCGCCGGCAGCGCGCCTCGACCAGCTCCGCGCGCGGTCCGGGTGCCCGAGCGGCGGCGAGCTGCGCCACGCGGCGCGCGCGCTCGAGCCACGAGGCTGCCGGGGGCCGCGTGCGCCACCGCGTACTGCGCGGCCTGAAGTAGCGGCTCCAGTCCACGCGCGTGAGATCGCGCTTGGCCATGCGGTCGTCGCCGCCGAACAGCTCGTAGACGCGCGCCGCGTTGCTCGAGCAGCCGACGTCCTTGAGCAGGAGGCCGTAGTAGAGGTCGCGGCGCTCGGCCAGCGGCAGGCGGATGCGCTCGGCGATCGCCATGCCGATCAGGCAGCTGCGGAGCGCGTGCCCGAACGGCTGGCCTTCCGTGATGTCGAGCGCGAACGACAAAGCGCCGAGCACTCCGAAACGCCGACGGATTCCAGGTGGTCGGGCTCGACGATCCTGAGTTCGGAGCGCCGCGCGGGAGGACGGGAGCGCTTGCGAGGAGGGCTCACGACCGTGTTTTCGGTCGCCGCGGCCGCGGGTTTGAGGCGGAAGGCGGTCACAGGTGCCGGCCCTCAGTCGATCAGACGGTCGTGCTCGACGGCCAGGCAGTGGTCCATGACCACCATCAGGCCCGCGGCGCTAGCGATCCGATGAGCCTCCCAGCTCACGATCCCAAGCTGCAGCCAGAGCACGCGCGCCTGCTTGGCGACCGCGGCGCGCGCGACCTCGGGCGTCGCCTCGGCACGACGGAACACGTCCACCAGATCCACCTTTCCAGGGATCGACGCGAGATCGGGATAGCACTTCCTTCCCAGCACTTCCCGATTGTCCGGATGCACCGGGATCACGTCATAGCCCGCCGCGAGGAGAGGACGCCATCACGCCATGGCTCGGACGGTGGGGACGGATCGAGGCGCCCACCAGTGCGATCACGGGGCGCGACGCTAGCAGCTCGCGCAGCACTTCGTCGGACGGAGCCAGCGGCTCAGGCATGGGGAAGTTCCGCACACGATGGGTGAGATGCCCCAGCAACACCTGTCGAGGTGGCCGACACTTTCGCGCGACGGACCCCAGGCGAAAAGGCATTCGAGCCGCGCGGACTGGCGACAGGATGTGATCTCCCAACGCCTTCCTGCTCAGCGCCCGTGTTGTGCACGGTCCTTGCGGAGAGATGACAAACCGAGAGGCCACCCCAGACCGACGCGGAGGAGTTCGATGAAGAAGGTGCTGATGATCGCAGGAGTGTTGACACTCGTCTCGGCACCGCTCCATGCCTATGTCTCCTCCGGCGCCCTGATCGGCGGCACTCAGCCGCTGAACGGCACGGTCCAAGGCGCCACGACCACCACCGACGTCACGGACCCACGGCGCCCAGCGACGGCACGACGCTGGATCCCACGATTGGCCTGATCGACGTTCGTCACCCCAAGAACCTCCACGACGACGACGACGGACGGTCCGACCCACCCGGTCCCCGAGCCTGGCACGATGGCCGTGTTCTCCATTGGCCTGCTGGCGGCAGCGGCGCTCCGCAAGAAGCGAGCGCAATCGTAGAGCGGACTCCCTGCGCGCTCTGCCCCTCGCGGCGGTGAAACCTCCTTCACCGCCGCGACCCTTTGCTGGCCACACCCTCGTCGAGCATTACTCCGGCCAGAATTGTCATTCCTGCACGCGCGGGCGCTGCCTCTTGTTATCACTGAAGATATCGCCAAGCGATGCCGATTCAACGAAGGCTCCTCGGCTCTTTCGACGCGTCCGAATTGGACAGCCGACTTTGGCGATGCTTGAATCCTACGGCGCTCAGGAGGAGCGTTCGGCTCTCTCACAACCATGGAGGCTTCTAACATGAACAGGTTCCGTCTCGCGGTTGTCGTCGCCCTCGCCCTCGTGGCGTTCGCCGCGGCCCCGCCCTGGCGACGACGTGGGGTGGCGAAGTCTTCGGAACGTTCGACACGCACTCGATGAGTGACTGGAAGGACGTGGTGTCACAGGTCAATGCCTCGGGTGGAAGCATGGACGACCCGACGAGCAGCTGGGGCGGCGGACTCGGCCTTCGTTTGTGGCCGAACTCCACCCTCATGATCGCCGGCACCTGGGAACCGATCTTCCTGACCCGCAAAGAGGACACTTCCGGCGACAAGTTGAACCTCAACGCCAACTCGTTCCAGTTGACGGGTGGCTATTTCTTCCCTTCGGCCGGGAATGCGAAGTTCGGCCTTGGGGCCGGGCTCGGCTTCTATTCACTGGCCGGCAAGATCGAGAGTGCACCGAACATCGATCTGAGCGGGAGCACGGTGGGCTTCCATTTCATGGGGATGGAGAGTGGACGGTCAGCCCGGGGCTTTGCGGTCACCGGGACTGCGGGATACCGAATCGCCAAGATCTCGGACACCAAGTTCGACGATGTGAGCTCCTCACCCAAGACCGAAACCGACTACTCCGGCCTGATGCTGCGGGCTGGCCTGGCGTTCTACATGCCGTCGGCCTCCAAGTAATCGAGCAACCTTCCTGACTCGAGCCGGGCCTCGCGCCCGGCTCGATGTCTTTGACGAGAGTCGTGCCATGAGCAGGTTCCGCCTCGCGGCGCTCGCCGCCATCGCGCTCGTGACATCCGCCGCCAGGCCCGCGTCCGCGATCACCTGGGAGGCGAAGCCTTCGGAGCCTTCCAGCACCCACACGATGAGCGACTGGAAGGACGTCACTCAAGCCATCAACCAGGTGGGCGGGACCATCGACGACCCCACCGCGAGCTGGGGTGGCGGACTCGGCCTCGAGGTCTGGCCCAGCGCGAGCTGGATGATCGCGGCGACCTGGGAGCCCATCTTCCTCACGCGCAAGGAGCAGCTCACGGGGATCGAGCTCAGCTTCGACGCCAACTCCTTCCAGCTGGCCGGCGGGTATTTCTTCCCGCTCCGCAGGGAGCCAAGTTTGGAGTCGGCGCCGGGCTGGACTACTACTCTCTCCACGGGAGAGCCCCGATACGATCTTCACCAACAAGGTCGATCTCACGGGCGATACCATTGGCTATCACGTCGCCGGCATGGGCGAGTGGAAAGTGAGCGCGAGCCTTGCCATCACCGGGACGGTCGGATACCGCGTCGCGAAGATCACCGACACGAAGTTCGACGGCAAGAGCGCGAGCCAGCACTTCGGTGACCCGACCCTTCCGAATACGGAGACCGATTACTCCGGGCTGATGCTACGGGCCGGCCTGGCGTACTACATGCCGTAGCCTCACCCGCGCGGGCCATCGGCTAGACTGCCTCGATGCCCGCGACCCCATCCTCCGAGCCCTCGACTCGGCGCGCTCGCCGCCGGCGCCGACACGGGGCCGAGCGCCGGGCCACCGCGATTCCCGCCGCCGTCGACACGGCCGCCTCGGATCGCATCTGGCGGGTCGTGGCCTGAGCGTCGCCGCGCTCCATCTGGTCGCGGTCACGGCGATGATCCTTGGCCCGCACCGGATCGGCGATATCTTCGCCGAGACCGACTTCTACGGAGGCTACGCCGAAGGCGCGCGCGCCCTCCTCCACGGCAAGGTCGATCCATCGCGCTACGGGGTGGTGGGGCCCGGCTACGAGTGGGCGCTCGCCCTGGTCGGCGCGCTGATTCCGAACCTGCTCCTCGGCGCCGAGCTGCTCTCGGCGACGGCGATGGTGACCGGGCTACTGCTGTGGACGCACCTCTTCACCCGCCGGGCCGGGCCGCGCTCGCGGCGCTCGCAGCGCTCTTCCTGGCGGTGAATCCCACGTTCTTCCGCTACGGCTATTCCGTCACCAACGACGCGCTGGCGTTCGCGCTCCAGGCCGGCGCGATGACGGTCTTGCTCGTGGGAGCGGGCTTGCTGTCGGCGCTCGGCGCCGGCGCGCTCGCGGCCCTTGCCTTCCTCACCCGCTACAACGCCGCCGTGCTGTTGCCGGTCGGAATCATCGCGCTGCTCGCGGGCGGCGCACCCCGCACGGAGCCGCGCCGCTCGACACTGGCTTTTCTCGCCGGCTTCGCCTTAGTGAGCGCGCCGTGGATCGGGTCCTCGCTGGCGCACGGCCAGCATTTCCAGCTCCAGTTCCACCACAACATCGCCTACGACGTGTTCGCCCGCTCGCGCGGGATCGCCTGGGACGAATACCAGCGCGTGCTCCAGCCCCAGTTCAAGAGCCTCGCCGACGTGATCGCGCGCGATCCGGGAGCGGTCTTGCGGCGCGAGCTGTTCAACGTGTGGGATCACCTCGGCCTCGATGCGCGCATCGTGCTCGGCCTGCCGGTGGCGTGGTGCGCGCTGGCCGGCCTGCCGTTCGCCTGGACCGACGGTCTGCTCCGCCGCTTGTGGCCGGTGGTGCTCGCCGCGGCGTTGTTCTTCCTCTCGCTGGTGCCGGTGTTCCATTCGGCGCGCTATTCGATCCCGCTGCTGCCCTGCTACGCGCTGTTCGCCGCCGCGCCGTTCGCGTCGGCCCGGCTCACGCCGCGGGCGCTGCGCTCCGCAGGCCCGTGGCTGCGCTCGGCCCTGGCGCTCGTGCCGCTCGCGCTCACCCTGCGATCGACCGTGATCGAGACCCGCCGCGCCATGGATCAGCTTCCGATCGAGGTCCTGGACTGCGCGGAGACGCTGCGCGCGCAGGCACGCCCCGGCGATCGGATCATCTGCCGCAAGCCCCAGATCGCCTTCCATGCCGGGGTCGACGCGGTCGGCTTCCCGTTCACGCGCACACTCGCCGAGCTGGCCACGGTGGCGCGCGCGAACGGGCGCGCGCTGGCTGTACTTCTCCTGGCCCGAGGCCGAGATGCGGCCCGCCTACTGGTACCTGCTCGACACCACCGCGGTGGTGCCGGGGCTCACCATCCGCCGCGCCACCGCGCCGCGGCCGGCGGTCCTCTACGAGATCGGGCCCGCGTTCGGGAACGAGCCGGCGTGGCTCGCCAACGATACCCTGCGCACCTGGCACATCATGCGCGCGCGGATCCGGGTGGACGCCTCCGGACCGGCGCGCGCTGTTCGTGCTCGGGGGATCGAATCTGATCACGGCGATTACGTCTCGGCGCGCGAGCACCTGGCGCGCGCCGTGGCGGGGAGCCCGGCGCCGCTCTCGGCGTGGCTGATGCTCGGCGAGATCGGCCTGATCCAGGAAGACCCCACCGCCGCGGAGGACGCCTACCGTCAGGCGCTGACACTCGCTCCCGACGACGTGCGCGCACGGGTGGGTCTGGGCTGGGCGAGCCTCGTGGCGCGGCGGCCGGCCGAGGCGGCGGCGCGCTGGCGCCCGGTGGTGAATCTCACCGACGATCCTCATACCCTGGAGCGCATGGTCGATCTCTTCCACGCCGTGGGCGATCCGGTGGCCGAGTCCGAGGCGCGCGCGGCGCTGGCGCGGGCGCGAGGCCGGCGATGAGGCGCGGAGCGGCCGCGGCGCTCGCGGCGCTGCTGATCGGCTGCGCGCATGCTCCGGTCTCCGGGACGCAGTCGGGGACGCCGCTGCCGGATTCCGCCACGGTGGCGCTGTGGCACATGGACGAGCCCTCGGGCACGCACCTCGTCGACGCGGGCCCGTTCCACCTGGACGCCACGGCGGGACGCGACGTCACGCGGCCGTTCGGACGCCTCAACGGCGGTCTCGGCTTCCAGTTCTCTCTCGACTCCTTCGTGTACACGCCGTTCGCTCCGCCGCTCGAGTCTCCGGGCGCGCTCACGATCGAGGCCTGGCTCTATCCGCTCGACTTCGGCTCCTACGAGGACACGCCGATCGTTGCACGCTGGACCGAGGAGGCCAACAAGCAGAGCTGGATCTTCAGCATCGCCGGGAGCCGCATGGACGTGAACCAGGCGGTGGCCTTGGGCCCGGGGCTCCACCGTGCGTTGTTTCCCGACGTCGAGGCGGGCAAGGTGTTGTTCGCGTATCAGCCCGCCGCGGCGGGACCACCGCGCGCGTACGTGTCCACCAGCGGGCTCGAGCTCGAGCGCTGGACGCACGTGGCGGTCACGTTCGACGGCGACGTGGTGCGCTTCTACATCGATGGCGAGCTCGACTCGCAGTTCGCCTCGCCCGGAGCGATCCGCTCGAGCGACGCGCCGCTCCTGATCGGGAACTACTTCGACGTGCGACTGCTCACCGGCTTCGGCGGCGACCTCCACCCAGAGACCTTGAACCCGACCGCGTACTACGCCTATCACGGACGCATGGACGAGCTGCGAATCTCGAACGTGGCGCGTCGCGACTTCCCCACGCGGGCGCCGCGGTAGCGCTGGGAAGGCGAGGCGCCGCGCCGGTGGCTCGCCGTTGGTCCGGTCCTGAGTCCGTGCTAGTCTCGCAAGCCCTGCGGGGCTCGCGTACACGCGAGCCCTTTCGCTGATTCCGAAATCCTCGAGCGAGGACCCGTGGCCCTGGAAACCGGCGCGGCCGATCTCAAAGCCGTCGAGCTGCTGCAGAAAGCCCGCGAGCGCATCGTCGGCGAGCTGCGCAAGGTGATCGTCGGGCAGGATCAGGTGGTGGACCAGCTCCTCACGGCGCTGTTCGCCAACGGCCACGTGCTCCTGGTGGGCGTTCCCGGGCTCGCCAAGACCCTGCTCATCTCCAGCCTGGCGCGGGTGCTCGACCTCAAGTTCAGCCGCATCCAGTTCACGCCCGACTTGATGCCCAGCGACATCACCGGCACCGACGTGATCGAGGAGGAGGAGGGCACGGGACGCCGCGTGATCCGCTTCATCCAGGGTCCGGTGTTCGCCAACATCGTGCTGGCCGACGAGATCAACCGCACGCCGCCCAAGACCCAGGCGGCGCTGCTCCAGGCCATGCAGGAGAAGCAGGTCACGGCCGGCGGCCAGACCTTCGACCTGGCGCTGCCGTTCTTCGTGCTGGCCACCCAGAACCCGATCGAGCTCGAGGGCACGTATCCGCTGCCGGAAGCACAGCTCGACCGCTTCATGTTCAACGTTTTCGTCGACTATCCCAAGCAGGAGGAGGAAGAGCGCATCGTCGCCACCACCACCTCCGCCTACGAGGCGCGCCTGAGCGGGTGCTCGGCGCGAGCGACATCCTCGAGCTGCAGCAGCCTGATCCGGCGCGTGCCGGTCGCCGACCACGTGGTGCGCTACGCCGTGCGCCTGGCGCGTGCCACGCGCGGCGGGGCCGCGGCGGATCGCGCCCGAGCCGGCGGATCGTACGGCAATGGGTGTCGTGGGGCGCCGGGCCCGCGCGCCTCGCAGTACCTGGTGCTCGGCGCCAAGACTCGCGCCGTGCTGCTCGGGCGGTTCGCACCCGGCGTGGAAGACGTGCAGGCCGTGGCTCCGGCCGTGCTCCGCCATCGCATCGTCACCAACTTCACCGCCGAGGCGGAGGGCATCAAGCCCGATCGCATCGTCCAGGATCTGCTCCGCCACATCCCGGTGGAGTGATCATGGCCGAGCCCCTCCGCGCCCCGCGCGACGGCGAGCTCCTGCGACAGATCGGACTCTACGCCGCCACCGCGATCACGGTCGGCAACATCATCGGCTCGGGAATCTTCCGTTCGCCGCACAGCGTCGCCCAGCACCTGCACAGCTTCCCGGTGGTGCTGTTCGCGTGGGTGCTGGGCGGCGTGCTCTCGATCTGCGGCTCGCTCGTGCTCACCGAGCTGGTGGTGACGCATCCCCACACCGGCGGGCTCTACGTGTTCATCCGCGAGGCCTTCGGCGACGCGTTCGGCTTCGTGTTCGGCTGGGCGAATCTCTGGGTGATCAAGCCCACCGTGATCGCGTCCATCACCAGCGTGTTCGCGCTCTACTTCTGTCAGGTGCTCCACCTCGGCAAGGGCGCGGAGTTCCCGGTCGGCGCCATCGCCATCCTTCTCCTCACGTTCATCAACGGGCTCGGGCGTGCGCGAAGGCGCCGGCACGCAGTCGCTGTTCACCACGCTCAAGGTGATCGGGATCGCCGGGTTGTGCCTCGCCGCCTTCCCTGCTGCCCGCCACGCACCCGGCCTCCCCGGCGTCGCCCGAGGCGGCGCACGCCGCCGGCGGCTCGTTCTTCCAGGCGCTCGCGCTGGCGATGATCTCGATCCTGTTCGCCTACGACGGCTGGACCGACTCGACGTACGTGGCCGGCGAGATCGTCGCGCCGCAGCGCACCATGCCGGTGGCGATCGTGCAGGGCACCTGGCTGGTGATCGCGGTCTACGTGCTCACCAATCTGGCCTACTTCCACGTGCTCGGCGCGGGCGGCATGGCGCAGTACGAGGCGGTGGGCTCCGAGACCATCCGGCGGCTGCTCGGCGAATGGGGCGCGCGCGCTGGCGGTCCTGGTCGCGGTGTCGACCTTCGGCACCACCAACGGCGCGATCCTCACGGGCCCGCGGGTCACGCAGGCGATGGCGGCCGATGGCCTGCTGTGGAGGCCGCTCGCCGCGCTCGATCCGCGCCGCGGCACTCCCACGCGTGCACTCTGGGTGCAGGCGGTGCTCAGCTGCCTGTGGCTGTGGTGCGCGCGCGGATTCGAGGACGTGTCCGGTTGGTTCGTCACCACCTCGTGGCTGTTCTATGGCCTCACCACCGCCGCGGTGTTCGTGTACCGCCGCCACGAGCGCGAGGGCCGGATCCCCGCGCCCATCTACCGTACGCCGCTCTTCCCGCTGACGCCGCTGCTGTTCATCTCGGTCACCGTGATGATCATCGCCAGCGACCTGCACGACAGCGGCTGGCGCGCCGCGGCCGGCGTCGCGATCGCGGCCGCGGGATTCCCGGTCTACTGGCTGTGGAAGGGGCGCCGCGCGCCGGGGACGTGATGGCCTACACCTCCCCTTACGTCGACCCCGCCCTCTACGACGTGGTCTACCAGAAGGTCCGGGACGACCTCCCGTTCTACTTGGACCTCGCCCAACGCGCCGGCGGCCCCGTGCTCGAGCTGGGATGCGGCACGGGACGCGTGCTGCTCCCGACCCTCGCAGCCGGGGTGGCGATCGAGGGCCTGGATCTCGACGGTGGCATGCTGGACGCGTTGCGCTCCAAGGCGCGGGCGCGCGGTCTCACCGCGCGCGTCTACCGCGGCGACATGCGCGACTTCACCATGCCCGGCCGCTACCGGCTGATCACGATTCCCTTCCGCGCCTTTCTCCACTTGCAGAGCACGGAGGAGCAGCTCCAGTCATTGCACTGCGCCCGCGAGCATCTCGAGCCCGGTGGCCTGCTCGCTCTCAACGTGTTCTACCCGAGTGCCCAGCACCTCAAGTCCGATGACGGCGTGCGCAGGCTCGCGATCGACGTGCCGCACCCGGTCACCGGCCATCGCGTCGCGGTGTTCGACGTGAGCCGCTACGACATCGCGCAGCAGCAGATCGTGGTCGAGCGCGAGATCGTGGAGCACGACGATCGCGGGCCGGCACGCGCCACTAACGTGGGCTTCACGCTGCGCTGGGTGTATCGCTGGGAGCTGGAGCTGCTGCTCGTGACCGCCGGATTCGGCGACGTCCAGATCTTCGGCAGCTTCGACCGCCGCCCGCTGCAGCACGACACCGACGAGATGGTCGTGCTGGCGCGGAGGAAATGACGTGACCCCATTGCCCTCACCCTACGACGACCCGATCGCCTACGACCTGGCGCTGGAGCGCTTCGCCGAAGATCTGCCGTTCTGGCTCGAGGAGGCGCGACAGACGCGCGGACCCGTGCTCGAGGTGACGTGTGGCACCGGCCGAGTGTTGCTGCACCTGCTGGCGAGCGGCGTCGACGTCGATGGCGTGGATCTCCACCCGCGGATGGTGGAGCGCCTCGAGGCCAAGGCGGTCGCGCGCGGGCTGAAGCCGCGCGTCTTTCTGGGCGACATGCGCGACTTCACCACGCCGCGGCGCTATGCGCGGGTGTTCATCCCCTTCAACGGCTTCGCCCATTGCGAGACCACGGCCGACCAGCTCGCCTGCCTGCAGTGCTGTCGCGAGCATCTCGAGCCGGGCGGCGCGTTGGTGATCGACATGTCCTATCCGGAGCCTGACTACTGGCTCGACACGCGCGAAGCGCGCGTGCTCGAGATCGAGACGCCTCACCCCGAGACCGGCGATCCGGTGCGCATGTGGGATACCCGCCACAAGGATCGCGTGGCGCAGATGCAGCATTCGCTGATCGAGATCGAGGAGCTGGACGCCGCGGGCCAGGTGGCGCGCACGCATCGCTCCGAGACCCGCCAGCGCTGGGTCTATCGCTTCGAGCTCGAGCTCCTGTTCCGCAACGCGGGTTTCCGGCGCTGGCGCATCCTCGGTGGCTGCTGGACCGGCGCCCGTCTCGCCAAGGACACGGACTCCCTGCTGTCCATCGCCTGGAAGGACGGATGAGTCGATGAGCGCCTCCGATCCCCGCTCCCCGCGCGCCGGCGCCCCGGGCGTGTCGCGCGCCCGCGGCGAGCGCATGGCGCTGGACCCCGCCGTGGTGGCGCGGCTCGCCCACCTCGACGTGCGCGCGCGCGTCGTGGTCGAGGGCTTCATCGCCGGTCATGCACCGGAGCCCGTTCCACGGCTTCAGCGTCGAGTTCGCCGAGCACCGCCCGTACATGCCCGGCGATCCGCTCAAGAACCTCGACTGGAAGGTGTGGGCGCGCAGCGACCGGCTCCTCATCAAGCAGTACACCGAGGAGACCAACCTGCGCTGCCACCTGCTGCTCGACCTCTCGGGCTCGATGGGCTTCCGCTCGCCGCGCGCGCCGATGAGCAAGATCGACTACGCGCGCTCGCTGGCCGCGGCGCTCGCCTACCTCATGCTGCAGCAGCAGGACGCGGTCGGCGCGCTGCTGTTCGCCGACCATCCGCTGCGCTTACGTGCCGGCGCGCGCGGTGCGCTCGCCACCTGGACGTCATGCCTGACGCACGCTTGGGCGCGCCTGAGCCCCAGGGCCGCACCCGGCTCGGGCCGGCGCTCCACGAGCTGGCCGAGCGCATCAAGCGCCGCGGGCTGGTCGTGCTGTGCTCGGACCTCATGGACAAGCCCGCCGACGTGCTGCTCGGCCTGCAGCACTTCCGTCACCGCCATCACGAGGTGGTGGTGTTCCACATCCTCGATCCCGACGAGGTCGAGTTCCCTACACCGACACCGCCACCTTCGTGGACATCGAGAGCGGCGATCGCCTCACCACCGAGCCGTGGGAGATCGCGACGTCGTTACCGCGAGCGGCTCGCAGCCTGGAGCGGCCACTACCAGCGCGCGTGCCGCGAGAACCGCATCGACTACGTGCGCCTCGACACCCGCACGCCGTTCGACCAGCGCGCTGCTCGCGTACCTCGAGAAGCGCGCGAGACTGCAGTGACCCTGAGGATCGCCGCCGCAGGCGCGGTGATGCTGCGCGCGTGGGCGCTGCTTCGTGGCCTATCTGCATTGGATCGGCCGCGGCCCGCTCTCGTACGGCCGAGGATCGTCACCTGCGCGAAATGAAGGAGCGCATCACGGCGCCGCCGTCGTTCGACGCCTTCACGATGGCGGACTTCCGGCGCGCTGCCGCACGGGCGGCCGCTCGCCGAGTTCGCCGCGCTCGAGCAGCGCGGCGTCGCGCTCGAGGGCTACGTCACGCAGCATCGCTGAGCCTGTCGAGCGACGGCGACTATCACCTCGAGCCTCACCGACACCCCGCCCGAGAGCGCTGTTCAATCGCCGCGCCGTCACCGCCGAGATGACGCCCGAGTGTCACGCGCGGATCGGCGGCGCTGGACGTGGGAACGGCTCGCGGCGGAGCTGCGACCGCTGTCGTGGCTGCTGCCACCGTGGCCGGCGGTCCGCGGCGTGCGCGTCTCAGGCTGGCTCCTGTACGACTTCCAGTACGACGCCCCGTTCCTTCCGCAGACGGCGCCGATCATCCCGCGCCGTCCACCGCCGGCTCGACCGGGCTGGGAGATCCATCCGGTCACGCGGATCGAGATCTGGGACGAGGCGCGTGCGGCGATTCGTGGAGCTATCCGCGATGAGCTTCCTCAATCCGCTCTTCCTCGTTCGGTCTCGCCGCGGCGGCGATCCCGATCGTCATTCACCTCTTCACCCGCAAGCGGCCGCGCGAGGTGCTGTTCTCGTCGCTCGAGTTCCTGACCGAGGTCAATCAGCAGCGAGATCCGCCGCATCCAGCATCAAGCAGTGGCTGCTGCTGCTGCTGCGCACGCTGGCGGTGGCGGCGCTCGCGCTGGCGATGAGCCGCCCGGTGGTGAAGGCGCTCGGCAGGCGCCGCGAGCGGCGCGGCGACCACGATCGTCGCGCTGGTGGACCGGAGCGGCAGCATGGGCGCGGCGTGGCGCGTCCGGACCGCTGATGGGCGACGCGCGGCGCGCTGGTCGAGAGCCTGCTGGCCACGCTCGGACCGAGCGACGAGATGCTGCTCGTGCCCTACGACGAAGGCCCGGAGCCGATCAGTCGCGCGCCCGATCTCCGGACGTGCCGCGGCTGCGCGCCGCGGTGCAGGCGCTCGAGTCCGGGGCGCGCACCACCGACCACCGTGCGGGCGCTCACGCTCGCGGCGCGTGCGCTGCGCAGAGAGCCACGCGCTCAATCGCGAGCTGTTCTGGATCTCCGACTTCCAGGCGGCGGGCTTCGTCGCCGGCGAGGGCCAGGCGCGTCCGCGTCCTTCCCGCCGGGCCGTGGTGCGACAGGCGCGCACTTACCTCGTGCCGCTGCGCCGCAGCGCGCCGCGCCAACGTGGCGCTCATCGACGCCGCCCTGGCGCCGGCCGAGAGCGGCGCGGCGCTCGCGGTGCGCGCGGGCTGCGTTCGGCGCCACCGCGCGGGACCTCGCGGTCGCGGTGGCGGAGATCGGAACCAAGCGGCGCCCTCGGTCGCGGCTTCGTGGCGATGCCCGAGCACGGCGAGGCCGACGCGCTGCTGCCGCTCGCGCGTCTGCCCGGAGCCGGGCGGCGTCGCGATGATCCCCGACGACGCGCTGCCGCTCGACAACCGTCGCGTGTTCGCGGCGGGCCGCTCGGGAACGCTGCGCGTGCTGCTTGCGCGACCGAAGGGCGACCCGTCGCCGCTCAGGCTCGCGCTCGAGGCCGGGCTCGCCGGCCTCCGGGCTCGCGGTCGAGACGCGTCGACGCGGCGACCGCTGCCGGCACGACTGGCGGACGCCGACGTGCTGTGCTGGACGATCTCGAGCGCCTGGGTCCCGCCGAGCTGCAGGCGACGCTGGACTACCTGCGCGGCGGCGGCGCGGTGCTGGTGGCGCTCGGACGACGCGCCGATCCCACGTTCTGGAACAGCTCGCTGCTGCTCGGATCTCGGCGTCGGCACGCTCGGGAGATCTCGAGCAGGCTCCTCGCCGGCGCGGCGTGGCGGCTGAGCCGCCGGGCGGCCGGGCATCCGGTGCTGTCCGGTTTCCGCGTCACGACCGGGTGAGCCGCTCTCCTCCGCGCAGTTCACGCGCATCCGCCGGCTCACGCCGACGGCGGAGGATCGCGTGCTGCTCGAGTTCGATCGCGAGCATCCGGCGCTGGTCGAGGCGCGGCACGCGCTGGTGTTCGTCGCGCCGCTCGATGCCGCAGTCGTCGGACCTTCCCGGTGAGCGGCGCGTTTCTGCCGCTGGTCCATCAGGCCGTGAAGGTGCTGGGCCGCGGGACGGCGGCGGCTTCGCTGATGCCGGGCGAGCGCTACAGCGCGCCGGCCGGAACCGGCGCGTGGCGCATCGAGGGCGAAGACGGCCGCGAGGTGCCGGTCGAGCTCGTCACCAGCGCGGGCGCCACGCGCCTCCTCTCCGCGCCGCTCGAGCGGCCCGGACTCTATCGCGTGCTCCAGGGTGGCGCGCCGCGCGCCGCCTTCGCGGTGAATCCCGATCCGCGCGAGAGCGATCTGACGCCGGTGCCCGAAGCCACGCTCACGCGGCTCTTCCCGGCCGGGCGCGTGCATGGTGCTGTCGCCGGGCGCCGATCTCGAGCGGCGCGTGCGCGAGGCGCGCTACGGCCGCGAGCTGTGGGGCTGGTTCGTGGTGCATCGCGCTCGCCTGCCTGGTCTTGGAGACCGTGATCGCGCGCTGGGGCATGCCGGGTGCGGCGCGCGCGCGCGCTGCGGCGCGGGGCTGAGCTGCCGGAAAGAGCGCTGCGACTAGTGCGGGTGCTCGATCTTCACGTCGCGGGGAGCACTTCGGGATTCAAGACTTGCAGCTCGACGCGGCGGTTGCGCAGGAATTCCTCCTCGTTGCGCTCCTTCGTCTCGGGCCGCTTCCTCGCCGTAGCCCTTGGCGGTGAGCTGATCCTCGCGGAGCTGAAGTGCTTGAGCAGATAGGAGCGCACCGTCTCGGCGCGCATCTGACTCAATCGCAGGTTATACGCCGCGGGCCCGCGCGTGTCGGTGTGGCCTTCGACCTCGACCCGGATGTCCTTGAACTTCTCGAGCGCCGATCCCGCCTCGTTGATCGACGTCTCGGACTCGGGGAGCAGCACCGCACTGCCCTTCTCGAAGTACACGTTCTCGAGCCGGAGTGCGTCCATGCTGGATCAGTTGGCGCTCGCTCTCCGTGACCGGCGCCGCGACCGGTACCGGCGGCGGCGGCGGCGTCACTTTGGGCATGTTCGGGCTCCCTGCGTGCTCTTGAGCGCGCTCACGCCCGCCTGGCAGCCGTTCTCGTCCACCGCCATGCCCTTGGGGGTATCGGGGCACTGGTCGCGTCCGTCGCACACGCCGTCACCGTCACTGTCGTGCGAGCAGCCCCACTGATCGACCTTGCAACCCGGCCGCGTGTCGGGGCAGTGGTCGACGCGGTCGAACACGCCGTCGGCGTCGTAGTCCACGGCGGGCCAGCGGAAGCCGGGAGCCTGCGGGTCGACGTAGGTGGCGGTGCGCGGCGGTGGAGTCGCGGTCGCCACTCCCGCGAGGCCGAGAACCAGAAGGAACGCGAGCGACCAACGCTCTCATCGGCGACCTCCGTGTCTGACGAGATGCTCGAGCGCCCCCGTGCGCGGCCGCTAACATATACCTGAATGGCCGCGGAGGGGAGGCTTGCGATAGGTCCTCGTCATGCACCGGGCCTTCTCGACCGCCCCGCTGACTCCTCGCCGCCCTGCTGTTCGCCGGCGTTCCGGGCGCGGCCCCGGCGCCGCCCGACGATCCCGACTCCGGAACGGAGCTGATCGGCCGTCCCGCTCCTTCGTGGACGTTCACCCGTTGGGTGCGCGGGCCCGCTCGAACCGCTCGCCGACTATCGCGGCAAAGTGGTGCTGGTGCGCTGGTGGACCGAGGGCTGTCATTTCTGCCGCGCCACCCTCCCGGAGCTCGAGCGGCTGCGACGCGAGCGCGGCGACGACTTCGTGGTGATCGGGGTGTTCCACGCGAAGCCCGAGCCCCACGACGTGAGCGACAAGCACATCCTCCAGGTCGCGCGCGCACGCTCGGCTTCGACGGACCGATCGCCTTCGATCGGGACTGGCGGACGCTGAATCGCTACTGGCTCGCCGCCCATCCGGAGCGCAGCTGGACCTCGGTGTCGTTCCTCATCGATCGCGACGGCGTGATCCGCTGGGTCCACGGCGGCGGCGAGTACCATCCGTCGAGCGATCCGGCCCATCAGCGCTGCGACGTCGCGTATCGAGGACTGGTGCACGAGCTCGATCGGCTGCTGCCGGCGACCGCCGCGCGTTGAGGCGCCCTCGAGCGCTCTGCTAGGCTGCGATCAGAAGCTCATGGCCGCGACCGCTACGGAGAATCCCGTAGCGGGTTTTCGCGTTTGGGGAGCGCGAATGACACCGACGACGGACACGTGGATCAAGGACTCGGTGGCCGAGGGGCTGATCGAGGGAGCGCGCGAGCTGCCCGAAGCGGGCGCGCTCCTCGCGGGCGCTCGAGGATCCGAGCCGCTCCGCGTGCGCGGTGTCACCGGCTCGGCGCGTGCGCTGCTCACCGCGTGGCTCGCAGCGCGCTGCGGGACGACCGGTGCTGTGTGTCGCGCCGCACGGCGAGAGCTTCGAGGCGTGGCGCGACGATCTCGAGTACTTCGCCGGCCCCGGGGCGCTGCTGGCGTTCCCCGAGCCGGACACGCTTCCCTACGATCCCTCGTCGCCCCATCCCGGCATCACCGCCCAGCGCCTCGAGACTCTGAGCCGCCTGGCGGGTGGCCGCGCTCGCGCCTGGCGCGGTGGTGCTGACGACGGTCCGCGGTCTGGTGCAGAAGGTGCCGGCGCCCGAACGGCTGTCGCGTGCCACCGCCCAGGTGACCGCGTCGGAGCGACGCTCGATCCCGAAGACGCTGATGGAGCGTCTGGTCGCGCTCGGCTACGAGCGCCTCGCCCGAAGTCGGAGGCCGTCGGACAGTTCGCGAGGCGCGGCGGCATCCTCGACGTCTATCCGGTCGGTCGCGCCGATCCGGTGCGACTCGAGTTCGACGGCGACACCGATGGCGTCGATGCGGCGCTTCGACGCCGTCCACGCCAGCGCTCGCTCGAGCAGCTGACTCCGCGGTCGAGGTGCTGCCGCGGCACGAGGTGGTGCTCGACCCCGAGCGCGCCGGAGAAGTGCTGGAGCGCCTCCAGCGCGGCTGGCGATCCGGGCGCCGGCCTGTTCCACGAGGGCATGGAGCGCTTCGCCGGGCACTACGACGCCGTGCGCGCGGCACGCTGCTCGATTACCTGCCCGAGGGCACGCTGGTGGTGATGGACGATCCCGGGCGCGCTCGCCGGTCGCGCCGGCAGATCTCGGGGACGCTGATCGTGCGACGAGCACGACGGCTACAACGCGAGCCCATTACCCGGGAATCTCTCCGCCCGAGGACCTGTTCGCGAGCCTCGACCGCCTTCGGCGAAGGCGGCGGAGCCGTCCCGGGCTCCAGTGGCTGGCGCCGGTCGTGCGAGAGGGACCGGCCCGTGATCCGGAGCATCGCTCGACATCGACTGCCGGCCCGCGGAGCCGGTGCAGCGCTCGATCGAGCGGCTCAAGAGCCATCTGCTCGTGGACCTCGGCGAGCGCGGCATCCGCGCGGTGATCCTGTGCGACAACCCGGACAGCGCGATCGGCTCGCCGAGCTGCTCGGCGCCGGTCGAGGCGACGCTCGGCGTCGGGCTCGTGTCCGCCGGCTTCACGCTGCCCAGGCGCGGGCTCGCGGTCCTCACCGACCACGAGATCTTCGCGCGCTACCGGCGGCGGCGGCGGCGCCTCAAGAAGACCGGCGGGCTCTCGCTGGCCGAGCTGTCGGCGCTCACGCGTCGGCGACTTCGTGGTGCACGAGGACCACGGGATCGGCACCTACCGCGGGCTGCAGCGTCTCACCCTGAACGGCCAGGAGACCGACTGCGTCGAGATCGCCTACGCCGAGCGCGGACCGGCTCTACGTGCCGGTCCACCAGCTCGGCGCTGGTGTCGCGCTACGCCGCGGAGGAGGGCGCGCGCCCGGCGGTCCACCGCCTGGGCTCGACCGCGTGGCAGAAGACCAAGGCCAAGGCCAAGCAGGCGATTCACGACATGGCCGACGAGCTGGTCAAGGCCTACGCGCACGCGACTGGCGCTACCCGGTTACGCGTTCAAGCCCGACACCGTGTGGCAGCGCGAGCTCGAGGCGAGCTTCCCGTACGAGGAGACGCCCGATCAGCTGGCCGCGATCGAGGCCGTCAAGCAGGACATGGAGTCCGCGCGTCCGATGGACCGCCTGATCTGCGGCGACGTCGGCTACGGCAAGACCGAGGTCGCGATCCGCGCGGCGTTCAAGGCGGTGCAGGATGGCCGGCAGGTCGCGGTCCTGGTGCCGACCACGATCCTCGCGCAGCAGCACTGGCTCACCTTCAAGGAGCGGCTCGCCGACTTCCCGATCGTGGTCGAGGTGCTGTCGCGCTTCCGCACCGCCCGAGGAGCAGAAGGACGTGGTGGCGCGCACCGCCGACGGCAAGGTCGACATCCTGATCGGCACGCACCGGCTGCTCGTCCAAGGACGTGCAGCTTCCGCGACCTCGGGCTCGTCGTCATCGACGAGGAGCACCGCTTCGGCGTGGCGCAGAAGGAGCGCCTGCGGCAGCTGACGCGCACCGGTCGACGTGCTGGCGCTCACCGCCACGCCGATCCCGCGCACGCTCAACCTGAGCCTGGCCGGAGCGCGCGACATGTCGGTGATCGAGACGCCGCCGCGCGACCGGCTGCCGGTCCACACCGAGATCGTCGAGTCCGACGACGAGATCGATCACCGACGCGATCCTGCGCGAGGTGGACCGCGGCGGGCAGGTGTTCTTCGTGCACAACCGCGTGGAGACCATCCACAACGCCGCGCTCCAGCGTGCAGCAGCCTGGTGCCGCAGGTGCGGATCGGCGGTCGGGCACGGCCAGATGGCCGAGCGCGAGCTCGAGCGCGTGATGCTCGAGTTCATCGAGCAAGAAGAGCGACGTGCTGGTCTCGACCATGATCATCGAGTCCGGGCTCGACATCCCGAGCGTCAACACGCTGATCCTGGACCGCGCCGACACGCTGGGGCTGGCCCAGCTCTACCAGCTTCGCGGCCGCGTCGGACGCTCGGCGCATCGCGCCTACGCCTACCTGCTGGTGCCGTCGCGCGCGCGTGCTCACCGAGGAGGCCGAGAAGCGCCTGCGCGTGATCGAGGAGTTCGACGAGCTGGGCGTGGGCTTCAAGATCGCGCTCAAGGACCTCGAGATCCGCGGCGCCGGCAACCTGCTCGGCCCCGAGCAGCACGGCTTCATCATCGGGCTCGGCTTCGATCTCTACATGAAGCTGCTCGAAGAGGCGGTGGCCGAGATCAAGGGGGCGGCCGCCGAGGTGCAGCCCGAGCCGCGGCTGCTCACCGACTGGAGCGCCTTACCTGCCTGACGACTACGTGCCCGACGAGCACGAGAAGCTGGCGCTCTACCGCCGGCTCGCCGACACGCGCGAGCTCGGCCAGGCTCGACGACCTCACCGCTCGAGATGCATGCGACCGCTTCGGCCAGCTGCCGGCGCCGGCGGTGGCGCTGGTCGAGCTGCGGCGCCTGCGGCGTGCTGGGCGCGCGACGGCACGGTCGACGAGCCTGCGCGTGTTCCAGAACGTCGCCGAGGTCGACGCTGCGCCGCCCGCTCAAGCCCGGCCGAGATCCGCGCGCTGGTCGGCGCGCTGCGACTTCCAGGTCGAGTTCATGTCCGGGCGCGAGTTCGGCCTGCAGGGTGCGCGGCGAAGGCCTGGCGCTCTTCCATCGCACGCGCGAGCTGTTGCGCGCCCTGGCCGAGTGCCTTAGCGTACACGCCCGTTCCGCGACCTGATCGACCGCATCACTCGAGGCTCGTGACCGTGCGCGCTCGCCGACTCGACCCGCGTTCGTTCTGCTGCTGCTCGTCGCTCTCGCCGGCTGCAGCTCGGAAGGCGACGATGCTGGCGCGCGTCGGCAATCGGACCATCCTCCGCGACGACTTCCTGAGCGCGGCCCAGCTCCTCTCGAACCGCTATCCGGGGCCGCCCGATAGCGCCAAGGTGCATCTGCTGCGCGACCTGGTGGACCGCGAGGTCATGGTGCAGGGCGCGCTCCACGAGGGCCTTCATCAGGACACCACGCTTCCTCGACTATCGCCGCCACCTCGAGGAGCAGATGCTGCGCGAGCGCTACTTCGGCGATCTGGGCGCGGTCGGCGCCAAGGTGAGCGATGCCGAGATCGCCGAGCTGTGGCGCTGGCGCGCCACCGAGCCGCGCGCGCGTGATCTTCACTCCGTCGGAGCCCGAGATCCACGCCGCCGCCGCCGAGCTCAGGCGCAGCGGGGACTTCGGAGCGATTGCCGATCGCTTCAATCCCGCCGGGTTCACGCCGCCGGGCGGCGACATCGGCTTCATGCCGCCGGGGATGCTGCAGAATCCGATCGACGACGCGGTGCGTACGGGAAGATCGGTGTGATCCAGGGACCGCTCGAGTGCGCCCGGTCAGGGCTGGTTCCTGGTCCGGGTCGAGGAGCGGCGTCCGCGCGCGTCGCGTCCGAGCCCTCGAGCAGGAGCGGCCGATGCTGCTGACCGTCCTGCGCCAGCGCAGCAGCGCGAGATCGTGCTGCGCGGCCTCGCGCGCCTCACCACCGATTACGGCGTGCGGGTGCGCGCGCGGCGCTTCCCAGGAGCTGATCGGCCGCATCATGCCCTACAACATCAAGGGCGAGGATCCGCCGCCGCTCACCACCAGCGAGAGCTCGAAAGTCCTGGTGGAGTGGGAAGGCGGTGCCTACACCATGGGCGATGCCTTCCAGGACCTGCGCAACGGGCAGATCCCGCGCCCCAACTTCAACGTCATGCCCTCGGTCGAGCGCTGGCTCGGGCTGCGCGCGATCGAGCGCACCGCGTTGCTCGAGGCGCTGCGGCGCCAGCTCGATCAGGACCCCGATCTCCAGCGCGCCTCCGCGAGCGCCTCAACGACTACCTGCTCGAGGGCTACGTGACGCGCGAGGTGCTGGCGCAATCGAGCGTGAGCGACAGTGACGTGCGCGCCGCGTACGAGCACGCCGGCATCGCGCCCATGAAGCTCCGGCAGGCGAGCTTCCTGGCGGCCATGATCCGCGACTCGGCGGGCGCCGCGCGAGCTCGCTGCCACCGCGCGCCAGGCGGGCGGACTGCGCGAGGCCGTGATCGCCGCCAGCCTCGGCTCACGGGTGCGCGCCGAAACCATCACTTTCCCCGACCGACAATCCGCCTCTATCAGGGGATGGAGGCCAGCCTCGCGCCGCTCGAGACCGGCGACTACGCGGCGATCGCCGCGCCCGGCGGCTGGCTGGTAGTGCAGCTCCAGGCCAAGTCGATGACGCCCCCAGTCCTACGAGAATCTCAGCGCCGACGAGCGCGGGCAGCTCCATAGCCAAGCGACCGAGATGAAGCGCGCCGCACGTCTCGCCGCGCTGACCGACTCGCTCAAGCATGCGATTCCGGTCGTCTTCTACTGGAAGCGGCTCGCGCGCGCCTGCCGTGGCCGGCGCCGAGCCCGGCCGACGTTCAGGGCTGACGCTACTTGAGCCGCCGGCGCACCTCGGCCGCGCGGCGCTCGCTCGCCTCGACGCGGGTGCCGTCCTTCGAGCCGCAGCACCAGCACGCCGTCCTCGCCGCCGTAGGACTCGATCGCGTCGATGTTGACGAGCGCGGCGCGGTGGACGCGCACGAAACCACCGACCGGCAGGCGCTCTCGAGCTCCTGGAGCGTGTAGTCCACCAGGTACTCGTGGCCTTCGGCGCACGCCAGCACCAGGCGGTCGCGCGAGAAGATGCGCGGTCACCTGGTCCAGGTCGAGCAGCTCGCACCTCGCGCCGGTGGCGCACCGGCAGCCGGCGCAGCGGCCGCGACGCTCATCGGCGGCCTGGCGCTGGATCAACCCGCGGATCGCGCTCTCCTGGCGCCCGCCGGGCCGCTTGCGGTCGCCGCGCCTCCTGCAGCGCGCGACGCACGGTCTCGACCAGGCGCTCGCGGCGGATCGGCTTCAAGCACGTAGTCGAGCGCCGCGAGCTCGAACGCTTCGACCGCGTGGCGGTCGTAGGCGGTGACGAACACCACCACCGGCGAGTCCGTCGCCACCGAGGTGGCGCGCCACCTCGAGACCCGGAGAGATCGGGCATGTGGATGTCGAGGAACGCCACGTCGGGCTTGAGCTCGTGCGATCAGCGAGCAGCGCCTCGACCCCGCCGCTGCGCCGCGCCCGACCACCTCGATGCCTTCCATGCTCGCCGAGCAGCCGCTCGAGGAACTGGCGCGCGCGCGGCTCGTCGTCGGCGATCAGCGACCCGCACCGCGCGGTCTTCACGTCCGGCTCAACGTAGTGCCACGCCGCCCCCATCGCGGCTCCGCCCTTGCTGTCACGCCAGCGGATCACCACGCGAAACCCGCCGTGCGCGCGCTCGGCCCGCGGCTCATGCGCGGCCTCGCTCGCCGCCGAAGCGCCGCACGCGCTGCTCGAGGTTCTCGAGCCCGACGCCCAGCCCGCGCGCTCGGTGCTCGTTGCCCGTTGCAGCCGTCGTCGGCGAACCCGAGCGTCAGCCAGCCGTCGCTCGATCGCGGCCGGCGAGCCGTCAGCTTGAGCGCACGCCTGCTGGCCGACGCAGCCGTGCTTCAGGCTGTTCTCCACCAGCGGCTGGAGCAGGAGCGGCGGCACCGCCGCCGACAGCAGCTCGCGGGCACCCGTGGTAGTCGAAGCGCCAGCGTCGTCCTCGTAGCGCTCGCGCGCGACGCCGAGATAGTCCTCGACGAACGCGATCTCGTCCGAGAGCAGCACCGCCGGCCGGTCGCTCGGCCTCGCACGGTGTAGCGCAGCATGTCGGCGAGCCGCTCGGTGAAGCGCTGCGCCGCCGTGGGATCGGTCTCGGTGAGATAGGAGAGCGCGTTCAGCGCGTTGAACAGGAAGTGCGGCTGCACCTGGGCGTGCAGCGCGCGCAGCTCGGCGCGCGTCGCCATCTCGCGCAGCTCGATGGCGCGGCGCTCCGCAGTCGGCGCGCTGCTCCTGGAGCGCCAGGTTCTCGAGCCGGATGCCGGCCTGGACCAGCAGGTTCTCGACCGCGCGCGCGTCCTCCGAGAGCTCCTCGCCGGGCGCCACGCTGGGACCTCCGACCTCGGGCCAGTCGATCGCGACCGCCGCGCCCGAGACCGCGGGTGATGCCCGGCTTCGACCGAGGCGCGCACCTCGTCGCGGTCGAGCGCGCCCGAGCAGCTCGCGGCCGGCCTGGTCGAGCGCCGCGCGCAGCGCGCGCGGATCGCGCCGGAACAGCCGGTCGAGCCAGCGCTGCGAGGCGCTCGCGCAGCGGCGCGAAGGCGAACGGCCAGCGACCAGCGCCGCGACCACGTTGAACGCCATCGCCTCTTCGCCGGTCAGCACCGAGAACAGGTTCTGACCCACGAGCACGAGGCCCAGGTAGATCGCCGCCAGCACGCCCGAGAGCAGCGCGTATGGAATGCTGCGCTCCAGAATGCGCCGCGGATCGAACACCGGGTCGCGCGCCATCGAGGTAGGCGAGCAGCGAAGGGCGTGAGCAGCAGTCCGATCCCACCACCGGCACGCAGCCACGCGCATCGAGCGGAACTGCAGCATCGCGTGGCGCGCGATCGCCCTCGAGCCACCAGCTTCGAGAACGCCGCCCGCGCACGATCGTGACGGCCACCGAGAGCCCGAGCACTCGCTGACTGCGCGCGGGATGCCAGTGCTCGCGCGCCGGGCAGCCGTAGCGCTCGACCAGCGAGATGACGCCGAGCACCGACCGCCACCGATTCGAAAACCATGAAGCGACTGCTCGGGCATGTGACCGGTCTGGTAGCAGCCGCGCCACGAAGTACAGCGGCGCCAGGTACGTACGACGACCAGCCAGAACCACACACTGCTGCGTGCGCTGACTGGCCTGCCAGCGCGGCCGCGGGAACACCGCGCAGTGAAATGCAGGAAAGCGCGCGGGCGCCCAGCACACTCAGCCATCCGTAGAGTCCCATCCACGCAGCGCAGCCCGCCGGTCGGCTCGAACTCGGGAAAGCGGTAGATCTCGTGGACCGTCGCGGCCGCCTGCAGTCCCGCGTACCAGAGGAACACCAGGCCGGTGCCGAGGTCGGGACGCCGCCACACGAGCGCGAATCGCCACGAGCGGCGCCGCCGACCAGCGCGCGCGAGCCGGAACAGCAGGAGTAGCGGATGCGCTGCCAGAGGCGTGAGCTTGACCGGCGGCACGATCACGTCGAGCAGACGGCCTTCGCGCTGCACCTCGAAGGCGATGGTGCTCCTTGGGCAGCGGCGAGACGGGCGTACCGGTGCCAGCCCGGGCAGGCGGACGCATCGCCTCGCCGTTCATGGTGATCAGCACGTCGCCGGCCGCAGCAGGCCTGCGCGAGGCGGCCTGCACCACCTGGACGCGGGCTGATCCTGATCCTTCCCAGTTCAGTCGTCACACCGGAGCCGCTGATACGGCATGTGGGTCGACGATGCGGGGAACGACGAACGCGAGCGCCAGGAGAACACGCCGGCCACCGCGAGAGCAGCGGCGCAGCGATATCGCGGGATGTCACTGAATGAACTTTCCCACACGTGCCGCGCGCGGCTCAACGACGGCTCGGCACGGGTATGCGCAGTCATGACGACTATCCTAGAACGCGTCAAGACCGAGCGACCGGTGCGGATCACCGAGACTGGCGCGGCGGCACCGGCGACGAGCGCGGACAGAACCGCACCACCGAGACGTGACGCTTCGAGCGCCGAAGCTGCCGTGTGCGGTTGTCGGCGCCAGGCCAGGCGACGCCAATGTTGCATCATGCAGGCGTCGGCCGCGGCGTCTATACTGCGCCGCTCGTTCTTCAGTGAGGCTGTCCGTGAGCGGCGGTGCGAACGAGTCGCGCCGGCCGTGTGTTCCGCGTTTCCAGAGTCGGGAGGTCGAGCTTGAGTCGGAACCCTGGATGTCGCGCTGTTGGGCTGGCGGCGACTGACTGCTGCGCGGCGCTGCCCGCGGCCGCAGCCAACAGCGCGCTCGACGGGATCGCGTGGCGGTGGTCAACGACGAAGTCGTGCTGCAGAGCGACGTGGAAGAGCAGCTCTACCTGTTCATGATGCGCGCCCAGGCCGGAGCCCGATTCCGCGGCCGCCGACACGCTGCGCCGCCAGATCCTCGATCAGCTCATCGACGAGAAGCTGATCGTCGGCCGAGGCCAAGCGCCTGGCGGTCACCGTTCGCCGATGCCGAGGTCAACAAGCAGGTCGATGAAGCGCTCCGCGACGCCAAGGAGCGGATGGGCAGCCCCGAGGCGTTCCGCGCGCAGCTCGAGAAGGAGAACCTCACCGAGGACAAGCTCCGCGACAAGTACCGTCCGGAGGTGCGCCGCCAGATGCTGGCCCAGCGCCTGCGTGCAGAAGCAGGTCGCGCCGCAAGACGCGTGACCGCAGGCCGAAGCCGAGGCCTACTTCAAGGCGCACCCCGACAAGTTTCCAAAGCTGCCCGCGGAGGTGCGCGGTCTCCGTGATCCAGATCCCGGTGACCGCCGACTCCGCGATCGACGCGCGCGCGCCAAGGCCAGCAGGCGCGGATCGCGCGCGGTCACGGATCGTGGATGGCGGCGAGAAGTTCGCGAAGGTGGCCGCGGACGTGTCTCGGACGATCACGTCATCGGGCACGCTCGGGCGGCGATCTCGGCTTCGCGCGCGCGGGCAGCTGGACCCCGGGGTTCGAGGATGCCGCGTTCTCGCTGAAGGTCGGCACGTGATCGAGCTCGCCGGTCGCGCACGCTCGTTCGGCTATCACATCGATCGAGGTCCTCGATCGCGACACTCTCAAGACCCGCGGCCAGGACGCGACAGCCTCGACACCGACAGGGCCGACCGGTGGTCGAGGCGCACGCGCGCCACATCCTGATCCGGGTCGACGATCACCGAGGCCGACATCGACCGCGCCAGCAAGAAGGCCGAGAAAGTGCACGCCGACGCGGTGAAGGGCGCCGACTTCGCGCACGCTGGTCAACAAGTACAGCGAGTTACAGGGACCGCAGGTCGTCGGGCGGCGATCTCGGCTTCCTCTCCCTCGGGCACGCTTCAGCCGCAGATCCGCGCCGGTCTCGACTCGCTGAAGGTCGGCCAGATCAGCGAGCGTGCTGGTGAATCCGCGCCGGGCTTCAACATCTTCAAGGTGACCGATCGCAAGCCCGAACGCGCCTACACGCTCGAGGAGATCCGCGGCGAGCTGCCTCCAGGCGGTGGCGCAGATCCAGTTCCGCGAGAAGTACGACGCCTGGGTGAAGGGACTACGGACCAAGGCGCACATCGGAGTATCGGAAATCCCGAGGCATCGTCGGCCCGCAAACCGCTAGGCTCGCGGCCTCGTTCGCTCACCCGACGAGGGTGGATTACCTCGCACCTCGGCATGGAGGTCAGACGTGAAGAGATTTTTCATCGCAGTGGCTTTGCTCGCTCTCGCCGCGACCGCGGTCGCGCAGACCAGCAGCACCAAGAGCTCCGCGTCCAGCTCGGCGGCCGCGAAGATGCCCGACCACGGGCTGATGACGCCGGCCGATCTCAAGTGGGGTCCGGCGCCGCCGGTGTTCCAGTCGGGCGCCGAGATGGCCGTGCTCCAGGCAATCCCGGTGCTTCGGGCGCCTACGTGGTGCGGCTCAAGATGCCGGACGGTTACAAGATCATGCCGCACTGGCACCCGACGACGGAGAACATTACGGTCATCTCCGGCACGTTCCACCTGGGCAGCGGCGACACGTTCGACGATGCCAAGGGCATGGAGATGCCCACCGGCACGTTCGGCTTCGTCGGGCCCCACATGAACCACTTCGCGTGGGCGACGGGCGAGACCGTCGTGCAGGTGCACGGGCAGGGTCCGTTCAAGCTGGTCTACGTGAATCCGGCCGACGATCCCACCAAAGCCAAGGCGGCCGCGAAATAAATCCCTCCACGGAGCGGGCGCGAGGTTCCGGCCGCGATTGAGCCGGCCGCGCCTGCTCTGTTAGTTTTTCCGCGGTGATCACCTTCGAGAACGTGTCCAAGCGCTTCGGCGAGCGTCAGGCCCTCGACGACGTCTCGTGGCGGATGGACGAGGGCGAGTGCGTCGGCGTTCCTCGGGCCCAAGCGGCGTCGGGCAAGACGACCCTGCTGCGCCTCATCACCCACGAGATCCAGCCCAGCAGCGGGCACGTCACGGTCGGCACCTTCCGCAGCCGCCGGCTGCCGGCGCGGCGCAGCGCGCGCTGCTGCGACGCACCCTCGGCATCATCTACGAGGACTTCCGCCTGCTCGAACGACCGCACGCGTGTTCGAGAACGTGGCGCTCGCGGTGCGGATCGCGGGCCGCTTCACGCGACGAGGAGGTCATCCCGCGCGTGCTGTACGCGCTCGGAAGAGGTCGGGCTCCAGCACAAGCAGGCGCGCGTATCCCGCCGAGCTGTCGGCGGGCGAGAGGCAGCGCGCCGCGATCGCGCGCGCGATCGTGAACCGCCCGGCGGTGATCCTCGCCGACGAGCCCACCGGGGCGCTCGAGAAGCGGAGCAGCGACGAGCGTGCTGCGGCTGCTGAAGCGCATCCACGCCGAGGGCGCCGCGTTGCTGCTCGTGACGACGCGCGCGCGAGGTCGCGCGAGGCGGTCGGCGGCCGCGTGATCCTGCGCTCGACGACGGCAAGCTCGTGGATGAAGAGGACGGGCGCTGACGAGCGGCGCGCTCCCGCTCCGCCGCGACCGCGAGCAGCGCGCCGCGCGCCAGCACCGATCCAGCGAAGCGCCCGCACCGCCGCCGCCGCGAAGCGCCTGCACCCGCGCCGACCCGCGACGCGCCCGCCGCGGAGCCGGCGCCCGTGCCGCCCGCCGTTGTCCATCAGGCGCCACGCCGCCGGAGGCCTGATCATGCATCTCTTCTATCTCCGCGAAGCCGTGGCGCTCGTTCCGCCACCACCGCGGTCTCGGCCTACACCGCGATGTTCTCGCTCACCGCCGGCGCTGGCGCTCTGGCGTCTGCTGATGCTCCTCGCGCTACAACGCCGACGCGTCGACGCGCCAATCGATCGGCGACCGGCGCGAGATGGTGGTCTACCTCAAGGACGAGGTGGAGCGCCGCGCAACGACAGGTCTTGATCGAGCCGGCTCGCGCGCAGCTCTACGGCACCGTGACCTACGTGAGTCAAGGAGGAGGCGTGGAAGGAGTTCGCCGCAGCAGATCGGCGATCCGTCGCTGCTCGACGCCGTCGAGGACAATCCGCTGCCGGCCTCGCTGCGCGTCAAGCTCAAGCCCGAGCTGCTGCACGCCTCGACGCATGGAGGCAGGCCGCGCGGCAGATCGGCCAGTTCCCCGAGGTCGAGGACGTGCGCTACGGCGGCGAATGGGTGCGCCGTCTCGACCACGCTGAGCACGGGGCTCACGCGCGGCACGCTCGATCGGTCGGCGTCGTCGTGGCGCTCGCGATCCTGTTCATCGCTCTACAACACGCATCCGTCTCACGCGTGCTCGCGCGCCGGCCGCAGGTCGAGATCATGAGCCGGCTCGGCGCCACCGACCGCTTCATCGCCACGCCGTTCGTGCTCGAGGCGATGTTCGAGGCCGCGCTGGCCGCCTTCCCGTCGCTGGCGATCTGCTTCGGACTCCAGGCAGGGCCGGTCGATGCGCAGTCATCGGGCTGCAGTTCCTCCCGATCGCACTGGCTGCTGCGCGTTCGTGGGCGCGACGATCGGCTGCTCCTGGATCGCGGCCTGCTCGCGCTCTCGCGCGTGGTGCGCGCCGTCGGAGCCATGAGGCGTGGCGCGGCGCTGGCTCGGGCCGCTGCTGTGCGGTGCTGCTGGCGCGCTCGCGCTGCCCCGCCGAGGCAGGACCTTCCGACAGTCTGGCCAGCGCCAAGCGGCGCGAGCTGGAAGAGATTCAGCAGCAGGCTCGAGGAGAAGCGCGAGGCCGCCTCCCGGCTCAAGGGCCAGGAGACGCAAGGTCATGACCCAGCTCCGCCGCACCGAGCGCCGCTCGAACCTCACGCGCCGCCGGCTCAACGAGCTCAGCGCCGCCGCCGTGAGCATCTCGACGCGCAGCTCGGCGTGACCCGCATGGACCTGCAGCGCAGCCTGAATCTATTGCGCGATCAGCGGCAGAAGCTCGGACGCCGCCTGCGCGCCATGTACAAGTACGGACCGGCGCGCGAGCTGGAGTTCCTGCTCTCGACCGAGTCGTTCGGCCAGCTCCTGGCGCGCTGGGACTACCTGGTGATGGTGGCGCGAGCAGGATCGCCGTGCTGCTCGAGAGCGTCCGCAACCGGAAGGAAGTGGTGGAGACGCTGGAGCAGCGCCTCCAGCTGCAACATCACCCAGGTGCAGAAGACCGCCAAGCAGACCACCGGCGAGAACCAGCGGCTCGCGGCGCAGGCCGAGGCCAAGCAGTCCACGGTGCACCAGATCCAGACCCAGCGCGAGGCCTACGAAGCCGCCGCCGCCGAGCTCGAGCGCACCGCCCAGCTCGATCAAGCGGCTGCTGGCCCGGCTTCGAGCAGAAAGCGCAGATCGCGCCGTACACCGGCGACTTCGCGCGCGGCCAGGGCTCGCTCGACTGGCCGGTGCGCGGCAATGTGCGTCGGACATTTCGGTCAAGAGCGCAATCCACGCTTCCCGCAACGTCGTCACGCCCAACAACGGCATCGACATCAGCGCCGCGATCGGCACGCCGGTGCGCTCGGTGGCCAAGGGCCGCGTGGACTACACCATCAGAGGACTACGGCACCTACGGGCAGATGATCATCCTCAACCACGGCGACGGCTACTACACGCTCTACGGTCATCTGTCGGAGATCTCGGTGAAGGTCGGCGACGAGGTGAGCGCCGGGCAGGTGATCGGGAGCTCCGGCGACACCGGCTCGCTCAAGGGTCCGATCCTCCACTTCGAGGTGCGCCGCGGATCGGCCGCGCTGAACCCGGAGGACTGGCTGCGCTGACGCGCAGGGGGCGGCGTTTGCTCCCCGCCGCACCGCGGCCTCTCCATGTGTATGCTGCCGCCGTGGCGATCGTTCGTCTCCGTGAGCTGATCGGGCAGGACCCCGCGGCGGCATTCCTGCGCGGCGTGGTCCGGCACGGACGTCCTGCGAACGCCTATCTCTTCCAGGGACCCGCCGGAGTGGGCAAGGGCACCGCGGCGCTGGCGTTCGCGCGAGCGCCTGTGCGAGCGGTCGCCGGGCGCGCTCGCTTCCGCTGCGGATCTATTCGGCGGCGCCGGCGCCGGCGAAGTCGGTGACGGGCGACCCCACCGGCGACGCGCTTGCGGCGAATGCGCGGCCTGCCGCAAGGCCGGCGACCTCCAGCATCCCGATCTCAAGTTCGTGTTCCCGGTCTCGGGTGAAGAACGCGAGCTCGAGAACGCGATCGGCGAAACGCTCGAGGCATTCCGCCACGACCCGCTCTTCGTGTTCACCTACGAGAAAGCGGCGTCGATCCGCCTCTCGATCACCCGCGAGCTGTTACGCGAGCTGGCGTATCAGCCCTTCGAGGCGGCCCGTCGCGTGGTGGTGGTCCGCGACGCCGATCGCATGCGCGAAGATCAGTACTCCGCGCTGCTCAAGGCGCTGGAGGAGCCGGGGCAGACCACGGTGTGGGTGCTCACCACGGCGCGCCCGGGACGACTCCCGGCGACCATTCGCTCGCGCTGCCAGAAAGTGCGCTTCGCGCCGCTCACGGAAACGCGGATCCAGGACTTCCTCGAGCGGCAGGCGCGGGTGCCGGCCGCCGACGGCGCGTCTGCTGGCTGCGCTCTCGGCCGGCAGCCTGGCGCGCACGCTGGTGCTGCGCGACGGCAAGCCGCTGGAGGTGCGCAACCAGGCGCTGGCGCTGCTCGAACCCGCGCTCAAGGGCGACGCCCCCGGCCTCTGGCGCGCCGCCCAGGCGTTCATGGATTTCCGGCGCACCGGCCGCGAGAAGCTGCGGCGGATGTTCGAGATCCACCAGCTGTGGCTGCGCGATCTGCTGCGCGTGCAGGCCGAGGCGCCGCGCGAGATGCTGGCGAACGGCGATCTTCTGCCAGAGCTCGAGCGCCAGTCGGCGCGCGTGAGCCCGCGCGAGATCCGCCGGCGCCTGAACGTGCTCGAAGAGGCGATCCAATCGATCGAAGGAAACGTCACCGCCGATCTCACGGTGTTCTCGGCGATGGCGCGGGTGGCGGAGGCCGGCTCGGGGAAGGACGCTGGCCGGCGCATCCCACCGCGCGCTGGGACTACTCGACGGCGCAGTCCAGGGAGGACACGATGGCAACGCTCCAGACGCGTCTGGTGCTGGCGCTCGCGCTGGTCGGCGGCGCGCCGCTCCTGGCCAAGACCGCAATCGAGCTGTCCCGTCTCGACGGTCCGATCGCCACCGAGATCGGCACCCGGGCGCAAGCCGCGCTGCTCAGGCCGCCCCGGCCGTGGAGCACGCGTATCGCACCGGGGATCGCGACGGCCTGCGTCGGATCGTCCGGGGCTCGCCAGCACGCCGCGCGCCTGCTCGACGCCGCGGTGGTCGAACCTCACGGGCTCTCGATCGCCGCGACCGCCCCTGGATCGAGGGCCGCCCCGCCGGCTCGACCGCGCTCGAGCGGGCGCTGCGGCTCGCCCAGGACGCGGCGGGCGCCGGCGTGCGGTTCGCGAGCGAGGACGGCGCGGTGTACGCGGCGCTGCCCGTCCAGCTCACGCGCATTGCGAGCGAAGCAGGTGACCGGTCCGCCCGCTCCTGCGTCGCCGAGCACCGGCTTCCGCTCGCGCGCTTCGATCTGGCCGGCGCTGCGGCCGCGGCGCGCTGGCACGCGCTGGAATCCAACGTGGCCCTCGCGCTGGCGCTGCTCGCGCTGCTGATCGTCGCCGGAGTCGTGGTGAACACGTCGCTGGGTGCGCCGGCCCGACGCATGGCCAAGGCGATCGAGCGCTTCGACCTGGGTGAGCGTGCCGCGCGCACCAACGTGAGCAATCGCGACGAGCTGGGGCAGATCGGGCGCGCGTTCGACATGCTCGCGGGTCACCTGCAGGCCCACGAAGCGGATCTGCTCGAGACGCGCGCGCGCCTCGAGGTGGTGCTCAAGTGCGTTCCCGTGGGCGTGATGGTGGTCCGTCGTGACGACGGGCATCCCATCTACGTCAACGGTCGCTGGAAGGAGCTGTTCGGGATTCCCATGGACGCGAGTCGCGACATCCTGAGCCTGCTCTCCACCGTGCGGTGCGAGCGTGCCGACGGCACCCCGTACCCGCTCGAGCAGCTTCCCATCCCCTGGCCCTCCGCACCGGCCGGCCGGTCGAGGAGCGCGGCCTCCGGTGCGCCGCGACGACACGGTGGTCATGCTCGAGGCCGGCGCGGTGCCGGTCAGCCTGTGGCACGACGACACGTTCGACGCGGTGGTCGGAGTGGTCTCGGAGCCCGGCGGCGAGCTGGTGCCGCGCGCGCCCCAGCGGCGCGAGCCCGCGACACTCCCCCCGTGGTTGCGGAGACGATCGCCGAGCCGCCGACCGCTCCCACGCTTCCGCCGGCCCAAGAGCCGATCGATCAGGCGCTGACCGCGGCGGCGGTCGAGCCGCTCGGACTGCTGGCGTCGCCGATCGATGCCGAGAGCGCCGCACGACATCCACGACGAGGTCGAGCATTCCCAGGCGGTGCTCGTGATCGAGGGCGAGGCCGAGCTGCGCGAGCGCGCCGACCGCGCGCTGACCGCTGCGGGCTACCGGCCGTTCGTGACCGGCGACCCCGCGGAGGCCATGACGTTCGCGCGCGGCGAGAGCCTGCGGCTGGCGATCGCGGTGGTCGATCTGTGGGTGCCTGGAACGAGCGGCGGATCGCTGCTGGACGAGCTGCTCGACTTCGACCCCACGCTGCGAGTCGTCGTCGCGAGCGGCTATCGGCCCGACATGCCGGTGCTCGCCGCATCGGGCAAGGTGACGGCTTTTCTGCCGAAGCCGTACGGAGAAGAGCGCTTGCTCGCGACGGTGGCGCATGCGCTCGAGAGCGAGCCGGCACTGGACGCCTAGGAGCCCCGTCCCCACGGTGCGAGGCTCGTGCATCTCGCACGTCGTCGCAATCTGCACGACGTCCGTGACGACGAATTGTCCTCGCATCGGCGCGGGCGCCCGCTAGAATTGAGCCCGCATCGCTCCGTCCCCCGCTGCCCTTCGGAGCGTCGTTCGCCATCCGGAGGGCTTCCGCTCGTGAGTCGTCCCTGCTACACGGGCACGCTGGTCGTGGCGCTCGTCGCGCTCGCGCCGCGCGTCGCCGCCGCGGCGTGGACCACCGACGGCAACCCGGTCTGCACGTACACGGGCAATCAGTCCTACCCGATCGTGGCCGCCGACAGCGTCGGCGGACTGTTCGTGGTGTGGCAGGACAACCGCGCTGGCGCGCTCGATCTCTACGCACAGCGCATGACGCCCGCTGGGGCGATCGCGCCGGGCTGGCCGGTCAACGGCCTGCCGATCTGCACCGCGGCGGGTGACCAGAAGAACGCGGTGATGGCGCTCGATGGCGCCGGCGGATTCTTCGTGGCCTGGGAGGACTATCGCCTTCCCGGCGGCGAATCGAACGTCTACATACAACGCGTCACCTCCACGGGGACCCTCGCGACCGGTTGGCCCGTCGATGGTCTCGGCGTGTGCACCGTGAGCGCGCCGCAAGGCTACCCCTGCCTCACGATGAGCAACGGCTCCGCGATCGTGGCGTGGGAGGACAGTCGGAGCGGGTTGTCGAGCGACATCTATGCGCAGAAGATCGGCGCGACAGGGGCGGTCCAGTGGGCGACCAATGGAGTCCCGGTGTGCGTCGCGGCCAACAACCAGCTGTTCGCCGCGATCGTGGCCGACGGCGGGGGCGGCGCGATCATCGCGTGGCAGGACCCGCGCCTGGGCGACCCCGACATCTATGCCCAGCGTCTCAACAGTGCCGGCGCGGCGCAGTGGGCGGCGAACGGCGTGGCCGTGTGCTCGGCGATCTACGAGCAGCTCTCGCCGCGCATGGTCCCGGACGGGAGCGGCGGTGCGATCCTGACATGGGACGACAACCGCAACTTGAACGGCGACCTCTACGCGCAGCGGATCAACGCCTCCGGAGCTGGCCAATGGACGGCCAACGGCGTGGCGCTCTGCACCGATCTCGCCGAGCAGTACGGCGCCGCGCTGGTCCGCGACGGCGCGGGCGGTGCGATCCTCACGTGGACCGACTATCGCGGAGGCTCGGGTGACGTCTATGCGGCGCGGATCACTGCGACGGGATCGAATCCGGGTTGGCCGCTGAACGGCGCGGTGGTGTGCGCGGCCGCCGGCGATCAGTTCGACGTGACCGCGGCCGCCGACGCTGCGGGGCGGGCTCTACGTGGCATGGGCCGACGCGCGCGCGGGCATCGGCGCCGCGGACATCTACGCCCAGCGCCTGACCTCCGGCGGTGCGATCTCCGCGGGTTGGAGCGACGGAGGCATCAAGGTCTGCAGCGCGATCAACGCGCAGCAGCATCCCGGAGTCGTGGCCGACGGCGCCGGCTGTCTGATGGCGTGGGCCGATGATCGCGGCGCCAGCACCGACATCTACGCCTACCGCTCGGGAGGCTCGAGTTCCGTGGACGTACCGCTCGAGACCCCCGACCTGGTCTGGTTCGGAGCGCCGTTCCCGAACCGACCCATGCCGGCGCCACGCTGCGCTTCTCCACGGTGACCGAGGGACCCACGCGAATCGCGGTGGTGGATCTCGCGGGGCGCACCGTCAAGCTCCTGATGGACGAGCCCTCTTTGTCTCCTGGTCCGCACACTGAGCTGGGACGGCCGCGACGAGTCGGAAGCGGCCACCGCGACGGGGATCTATTTCGTGAGCTTCCAGACCCGTTCGGGCACTGCGCTGCGGAAACTCATCGTCATTCGTTAGACCGTCTTCATCGGGGCGAGACCCTGGCGCGGTGAAGCTGCGGCGTCCATCCTCCCTGCACCCGTGCGCCTTCGGTGTGCCCTCTCGTTAAACGGGTGGAGGAGGCCGCCGCGGAAATCGGCCGAGGGCGCCAGGTGGCCGTCGGTAATCTGTTGCTCGTCCCCATGCGGGGTCGGATAATGATCGCCTTCCGGTGGCCGCAGCCCGGGCACGCGACTGCCGGTACCTGTCCTGGCACTGCCTCCTCTTCCGCGGCGGGCGGCGAGGGCGATCGTTCACCTCCGACCCGGCAGATGTCCCCCGATCTCGCCACCACGGCCGAGCTTCTGCTTCGCATACGGCAAGGCGATCCTTCCGCACGCGAAGTCCTCATGGCGCGCTACCTGCCCATTCTCAGGCGCTGGGCGCGGGGGCGATTGCCGGCCTACGCGCGTGACCTGGCGCAGACCGACGATCTGGTGCAGGACACGCTGGTCGCGGCCCTGGCGCGCCTGAACGAATTCGAGATCCGGCGTGAGGGGCGTTCCTCGCCTACCTGCGCAGCGCCTTCCTCAATCGTATGCGCGACGAGATTCGGCGCGTGCAGCGGCGTCCGGTTCGTCAAGCCTTGGATTCGGAGATCGCGGACCACCGGCGCTCGGTGGTCGAAGCGGCGGTCGGTCGCGAGACTCTGGAGCGCTACGAGACCGCGCTCGCCGAGCTGTCCGAGGAGCAGCGCGAGGCGGTGATGCTCCGTTTGGAGTTCGGATACACCTATCCCGACATCGCAAACGCGATGGGAAAACCCACCGCGAACGCCGCGCGGATGGTGGTGGCCCGCGCCCTCGTCCGCATCGTCGAGGCCATGAATGAATTCCGAGCCTGACGAGCGCCATCCTACGCCTGGCGGAAATGCTCGCCGACGGTGGCCCCATCGACTGGGCCGAGTTGCTGCGCACGGAGCCGGACCTCGCGGCCGCTGTCGGGCGCTTCCGCGAGCTCCAGACACTTTCATCGGCCCACGAGACGAGTGCGCGCGACGGCGACGCGGGGCCTACGTTGGCGAGTCCACGCGACGTGCCGAGACTTCACCTGGGAGCCATCCAGGTCTTCGAGGAAGATCGGCGAAGGGGGCTTCGCCGAGGTGTACCGGGCGTGGGACCCCGCAGCTCGAGCGGGAAGTGGCGCTCAAGCTGAAGGCGCTCGGATGCCCAGCAGACGTCGGTCGGGATCCAGCAATGGCTCGACGAGGCGCGACGACTGGCGAAGGTCCGCCATCCCAACGTACTCGTCATCCATGGCGTCGACGTGCACGACGGCCGGGCGGGATTCTGGACCGACCTGATTGGTGGCCGCACGCTGGAGAAGGTGCTCAAGGATCAGGGTCGATTCGGGGCGCGGAGGCTGCGCTGGTCGGCCTCGATCTCTGCCGCGCCCTGGCCGCGGTTCACGCGGCAGGCCTGGTGCACGGCGACCTCAAGGCCTCGAACGTGATGCGGGAAGGATCTCCTGGCGGAAGTCCGAGCACGGGAGCGGGCCGCGTGGTGCTCATGGATTTCGGTGCCTCGGGCGACTCCTCTCCACCCCGGTCGCGGTCCGCCAAGTTCGTCACGCCACTCGCCACGGCCCCCGAGGTGATGCGCGGAGAGCCGGCGTCGCGCCAGAGCGACTTCTATTCCCTGGGCGTGCTGCTCTTCCGTCTGGTCACCGGGAGACGCGATCGAATCCAGCGATGCGGCCGAGCTCGAGGCCAAGATCCAGTACGGAATGCGAACTCCTTTGCGCGACCTGCGCCCGGATCTCGGCGGAGCGCTCGTCGCCGTCGTGGAGCGCGCGCTCGATGCGGATCCGGCTCGTCGGTTCGCGAGCGCCGGGAAATGGAGCGGGCGCTGAGCGAAGCTCTATCCGAGGAGCGGCTCTCCGCGCGGGAGCCCTCGGGGCTCCACGCTGGCGCGCCGGACGCCGCGGAACCCATTCCCCCGCGACTCGCGAGGGACGCTGGCGAGCGCCCCTCGCAATCGCCCTCGCCGCGATCGTGATCGGCGCGGCGGCCATCGCATGGTGGATCGGATCTCGAACGCCGCCCCCGGGCGAATCGATCCGCTTCACCATCGCGGCTCCCCGCACAAGCTGATCCTGACCGACCCCAACCATTACGCGATCTCACCGGATGGAAGCACGCTGGCGTTCATCGCGTTCGATTCGACCGGCAACAGCCTGTGGGTGCGCCGGCTCGGTAACTACCAGCCGCGCGAGATCGCCAACACCCGTGGCGCGGGCAATCCTTTCTGGTCTCCCGATGGCAAGCAGGTCGGGTTCTTCAGCGATGGAAAGATGAGGCGCATCGGGCTGGACGGCGGGGGTCCCCAGGTGATTTGCGACGCGCCCAAGCCGCATGGCGCGAGCTGGGGCCGCCAGGGGGTCATCGTCTTTTCACCCGGCGACGCCAACCTGTTTCGAGTGGCGGCGAGCGGGGGCACTCCGAACCCGTCACGACGATCGATACGACCGGGGGCGTGAACGCCCACGCGTGGCCCGGCTTCCTCCCCGACGGCGAGCAACTTCACCTACGTCGCGCGACGGGAACGTTCCCTACGAGAAGGACGATCCCCCAATGCCGGCCTCTGGACCTCGTACGTGGGCTCGATTCGCCCGAAGCGTTCGAAGCCGCTCCTCGAGGCCAACAGCGTGGCCATGTACGCCCCACCGCACCATCTCATCTACATCCGCAACGGAGTCCTCTTCGCGCAGAACTTCGACGTGCGACGACTTCGAGTCACCGATCGGCCCATACCCATCGCCGACTCACCGGCACCGGTCACCTTCGTAGGCTCCAAATGCGGCAGCGTATCGGCGAACGGAGTGCTGGTGTGGACGAGCCGGGGTAGCCAGAACAACCGGCTGGTCTGGATCGATCGCAGCGGGCGTCTGGTCGGGAACTCGATGTTCTTCCCGATCGGTGGAACCGCCCGACCTTCTCTCCCGACGGCCGGCGCGTGATCCTGCGCAAGGCCCGAGAGGACGGCAGCAACAGTCTGTGGCTCCTGGACCTCGAGCGCGAAGCCCTGACACAGCTGGTTTCAGGGCCCGATTTCAATGACCTTGGCGCATGGTCGCCCGACAGCAGGGAGATCCTGTATTCCCGCCGTGGCCCGGGAAGCGTCTGCGAGGTCCATCGGATGGCGGTCGATCCACCCGGATCGGACACGGTGGTGTATCGGTCCAACGGATACCTCCAGAACGCTTTCGGCTGGTCGCGGGATGGCCAGTGGATGTTGGTCCAGGAGATGAGGCCGGGGAGCAACTTCGACCTGCTCCTGGTGCCCGCCCAAGGCGGCGCTCCGAGAACCTTCGTGGCCACGCAGTTCGCCGAGAGACGTGCGCAGATCTCTCCCGATGGAAAGTGGGCGCTCTACCTCACGGACGAGTCGGGCCTCATTCAGGCCTGTGTGCAGTCGTTCCCCAGGTCGGGCCGGAAGCAGCTGGTCTCGCCCATGGCCGTCTTCTACGCGACCTGGTGCGCGAAGGGTCGTGAGATCCTTCTGGTTGCCCGGGATCGTCGGCTGTTCAGCGTGGCGGTCGAGCGGGGAGCGGGGCGCCTGGGCACGCCTCATGAGCTCTTCCGGACAGGCGGTGCCAAGTGGCTCGCCCCGCACCCGATGGACAGCGCTTTCTGGTGGTGGAGCCCGAGGAGCCGACGATCCCCGAAGGGGCGATCCAGGTGAACGTGAATTGGACCGCGGGCCTGAGGCCATGAGATGAGGTGCCACTCGGTCTCGTGGTTGCTCGCGGTCGTGACGCTCGCCGCGCCGACGATCGTCCGGGCCGAAGACGAGGTTGAGATTCTCGTGCCCGAGGCTCCGCGCATCGTCTCGCGAGCCGCCCGCTGCGCACCAGCCAGGCCGGGATCGATCCCGACACGGTCTGGATCGGCCACATCGCCGATCCGAACTGGCGTCCCCGGGACCGGAACGGGAACGTCATGAGCGCGGCCGCCTTCCCGGCGATCGCCAACGGTGGATACGGTCCCTACCACGTCGGTCGTGGCGACAACCGGCCGGGCATCGGTCCGGGATCGAGCTACAACGGCGTGTGGGACTGGGACCACTTCCAACCCGGTGAGCAAGACTCGCTTGATGGGATGGTGGCCTCTCGCGCGCCCCTACCAGGGCGGCAGTCCGCGCCGATGACAAGATCCGCCCGTTCTTCGGCTTCGACTACGGCAATTTCGGAAACTACGTCATCAACCAGGGACTGAAGCGCACCTTCGGCGTGACGGGCTACTGGCACCGTGACGTCGGCAAGAACAGCCAGCCCTTGCCGGACACCGGGAGCGTGATTCCGGGACCGAACGTGGAATGGAGGCCGATCTCGGGCGGCGCCTCGGCATGGTGCGGTCTGCGCGGGCAAGGCGATATGACCCACATCGACCCGATCACCGGGAATCCCTACAACCAATCGATCCTCAACTATCACGGGAACAACTCCGCGCTTCTCGTTCGCTTCGCTCTCCGATCTCGGCACCGATACCAACTACCCGGGATACGGCTCGCAGTGGGACCAGCTCCTCTATCAGGACATGAGCCTCGCCGAGCAACGCCGACCTTCACGTCTCGTTCGCCTACGCCACGCACATGTCGCGGGGCCGGCTCTCGCGCTCGCGGGGCAGCGGATCGGGTACTTCTACATGGATCCCACCAAGGTGCCGGTCACTGGCGATGGTAATTTCATCAGCGCGGCGGACGCAGGAGAACGCGGGCCAGGTGCCGGTGGATTCCTTCATGGTCTACGTCGGGCTGCCGGTGAACGAGGCGAGCTGCAGGTACGCCGATGGAGCGATCCGCCCCGGTCTACGACCCCCAGCGGCGCTGGTTCTCGGAAGTCCTGAGACTCGACACCGCCGCAGGCCTGGGCAGCGTGCAGGAGCTGCTCACCGCGAGCGGCGAGACCGGAACGATGGCCGGCGACGGCACGATCACGCCCGCTCTCGCCAACCTCGTGGTGCCGAGCAGCCGTGCTCGCGGGGAAGCTCGGCCTCTCGGCGGCCGGCGGCACCGTGCGCCTGGTCTTCCGGATCAAGACCAACCGCGGGTTCGACGACGAGGACTTCGGGTTCGCCCAGTCGTACAGCTCGCAGACGCGCGGCGCCGCGATCATCGACGACGTCTCCGTCACCCAGGGAGGACCCAATCTGGCGCAGCTTCGGTGACTTCGAGGCCGCCGGCGCGATCGACAACCGCGTGACGATCCCCGCGACCGCGGCGTGGAAATCCACCGGGAAGCCCCGGTGTCTACGTTCACGTGCACACCGTGGATCCGAGCCGTGATCGGGGCTGCGCCGTGGAACGACCCCTGCAGTCCACCGGTGCTCGCCGACCCGAGCGCCGCTTACCGCCGCTGCAACATGGTCGGGAACGTCCTGACCGGTGGCGACCACGACAATGCGGAGAAGCCGGGCGGCGAGTTCGGCGCTCCCGACCAGGACCGCGCGCGGTGGGCGGCCTCACCCACCATCAACCTCCGATCGAACGGTCCGGGCAACTACAACGCGATGGGAATCGACCGAGAGATCGCGCAGACCACCGACATCGTGATCTCGTACGAGGTGCACACCGCCGGCTTCCGAGGGAATGTGAACGGGAATTTCTACTCGTGGGGATTCCAGTCGTACCCGGCACGTCAGGCCAACGGACTCGAGGTCTGGGGCGAAGTGCGTCACAACGGACTGCTCCTCAGCGCGGTCACCAACACCTGCATCCTCGAGACGTCGACACCTCAGCGGACTCGCCTGGTGCTGACGTCCAACGAAGACGGGGTTCCCGACTCGATCCGCGTCTACATTCACTTTCTGTCGCGCTGCTACAACTTCTCTCACACATCTTTGGATTGTTCGCCCTCGACCGGCGTCATGACGGGGAACCACATCGACAACGTGTCGGTGGGCCTGGTCCACGGACCGCCGGCGCCCGGCGCCGGAATCGTGCCGGGAGTGGGCAAGTTCGTCGATGCCTTTCCGGCGACCGCCACCACCGTCTTCACCGGCTCGAGCTTCGATACCTGCGCCGCCCTGGTCCGAAGCGCCGTAAACACAGGCTCAAGGTGGCACCAGCCTGAGCCGCCCGGCGGTTCTCGGTGACAGCGCCTACGTGCTGACCGACATCGCACCGGACACGCGGGTGGACCTCGTGTTCCGGATCCTGCCGGGCGTGGGAAATTACGTGCAGATCGGCAACCGTGCCAGCGGTATCCGCAAGGTGCCGACCAGCACCGTCCCGGCGGTTGCCAACGCCGCTAGCAGGAACTTCTGGGAGTCGCTACCTGGCCTACAACGGAGCGTTCGGGACCACGTACCCGGGCAATTCACGCGATGCCCGGAGGGAAATGGGATCCCAATGGCTGGTGCAGCGCCCGCATGGATACGGCCGAATGGCTCCTCTTCCCCTGCCTGAACCTCTCGCCCAACGCGACGGCGTTGCAGCCCGGTATCTGGGTCTCGACCTATCACGAGGACGATCCCAGGTACACGACGCTCGGGATCGCCAAGAATCGGTGCTTCATCGTGGACCCTTCGCTCGGTACGGCGGGCTGCAATAGCAAGACGACGACGGACGTCAAGGTATGCAACATCATCTGCGGTTCGCATCCAGTCTCGAGCCAGTTCCCGCCGCTCTGGACCGATGACTTGAGCTCCGGGCTGTCTCTCACCGAGAGCGGCCTGCCTCGTGGCCAAACCTACGAGTTCACCAAGATCATCCCCGACGGCCAGCTCACGCCCGGCGCCCACGTCCAGTACTTCTACCGTCGCGAGCCAGGCCAGGTGGCGGCGGTGGATTACCTGCCCGACACCAACTTCGTCTTCAACCCCGCCTCGGACGCGGCGCGCTGGTACCACTTCAGCGTGCTGCCGGATCGGTGGAAGGACCAGGGCTTCGGAGGAGACGGAATGGCCTGCTTGCTGGTGAACGACATGGCGGATGGCGAGCTCGACGAGTTCTTCTGGGTCTCCGCCGCGGACTCGATCGGTCTGACTTCCGCCATCAAGCGGGGCGCCCACAATGGGTGGCGCGCGCGTGGGGATCAGGGCGTGGCGCTGCTCGGCAACGTCGGAGGCGACGACAGCATCGCGCGGCGCGACAACGGCGGCCAGGCCGGCTCGCGGTGGGATCTGTGGAACGGAGGCTCCGACGCTGGCGGGTTTGGCCAATCGCGCCGCCGCTCAGCCCTTGCCCGGGGACCTCGAGGAGGGCATGACGCGCGCGCACCGGTCCGACCGGTGACATGCTGCGGATTTCTATCGCAACCTCGTGTTCCTCACCGGGAGCTCGACCGTTCATGTCTTCGGCCGCGTCACTGGTCGCACCAACGACGACATCGCGATGCTCAACAACTTCGCCACCGACCCGGCGGGCACGGCGAAGCCGCGAAGCGTTTACCTGATCGGGCCGGGTTTCTGCGAGGCGCTCACCGACCCGCTCACCGATCCGCCGGAAGACGGCGCGGCGTTTCTGGGCACTTACTTCGGCGTGATCCTGAGGAACACGTCGTATCGCACTTTTCCGGTAATCGGAACTGGATCGCGCAGTACGCTCCCGGAGCGGGCACCGCGGTGGACCAGTCCGGATCAGGATTCGGCCTGTCGGGGATGAAGTTCGGACTCTCCGACGGCTGCGGCCTCGAGAACGACGTTCTCCAGGTCAACACGGCGGTGCCCACGGCGTCGGCGCAGATGTTCTACGACAACGTGGGCGGCGCGGGGCCATACGTGCGGGGCGGTCTACGCGCCGAGCGGCACTGGACGTGACCAGATCACCTACCTGGATGGCACGCGCATCGGGCTGATCGGGAACGTCATCAGCTTCGACCCACAGGGGAATCCGATCCTCCCGATGGGACCGACCGGCCGCCGCGCGTACCTGTTCAAGTCATTGACCGCATCGATGTCATTGGACTGCCTGCCGGCGCTCCCAGTGGGCGTGGGCGACGATCCTGTCAACCTCGCGGGCTCGGCCTTCGTCAACCAGCTGAAGCTCGGGTCGTCGAACCCGATGCGCTCGGGTGCGGCTCGGATCGTCTTCGGTCTGGCGAGGAGCGAGAGGGTCGAGGTGCGGATCTACGACGTGACCGGACGTCTGGTGAAGAAAGTGGCCGACCGTCCTTTCGTCGCCGGAGCCGAGCACGTGCTGATCTGGGACGGGACGAATGACGCCGGCGAGCGGGTCCGAAGCGGAGTCTATTTCTACCGGCTCGAGACTCCCACCTGGACCAGCCAGAAGAAGCTGACCCTCCTCACCAACTAGAGACCACGGCGCGTTCCCTCCCGCTGCCCGTGCAGTTTTCATCCTCTGCGACGTTGACCGAATAGAGGTTGTTCGGGGCTTTCAGGCGGACTCCATCCGGCTGCCCGGGCCAACCGATCGGTCAACGTCCGGCTGCGTTCAGGAGGGAAGCCATGAGGACATCCACTTTCGTGAGATTCACACGACACGCGATCCTCGCGGTCGCGGTGTTGGCGCTGGCGGGAATTGTCAGCGTGGGGAATGCGACGCCGCCCCAGCCCGGTCCGCTCGATGTCTCGGGCGAGATCAACCGGGGCGCCCTTCCGGATCATTGTCCCGGCCGTCTGGAACGGGACGCTGGTCGAGTTTGCTCGCGGCTACACGGACCGGGCCGATCACCCTGGAGAGATAGACAATCGAAACCCAACCATCGCCCCGAACAACGCTGTGCGCGATTCGCTGCTCGCCAGGGGCTACGCGCTTGCCGGCAGCGCCCGCAAGAACAACGGCTGGTCGGTCGAGGACGGACTCGACGACGTCGTGGCGCTGGTCAGCTACTTCAGGGAGAACGTGGCCAACCCGTCGAGCGCCATCTTGTGGGGCGCATCGGGGGGACGGTCATCGCCCTGGAGACCGCGGAGCGCAACGGTGGCGCCTTCGACGGTTTCTCACCACAGCCTCAGTGGGCGCCGGTGCGTCGCGGACATGGGATCAGACCCTCGTCCTCCGACTGGCCTACGACGTCACATTCGGGATGCCAGGCTCGTGGGGAACGGTTGGTGGATATCCGCGACGACCTCGACTTCGAAACGGATGTGGCGCCCATCGTCACCGCGCAGGCCGCCGACCCGGCGAACTTCGGTCGCTTCGAGTTCATCAGGATGGTGGCTGGCGTCCCCGGTCAAGGGATCACACCGCCTCCCGGGTTCTACCCCGGCCAGTTGGTAGCCCCGGGCCGCTATTTCTACTTTGCTACAGAGGGCGAGGCCGAGCTGGAGCGTCGGGCCGGCGGCCCCATCGGCCAGAACATCAGCCATGTCTACGCCCTGACTGAAGCGGAGAAGGTTTATCTGGCGAGCCTGGGCGTGGACGCCGAGCCCCTCCTCGAGGCGATGAACGCGCCGCCGGAACATCGCGGCTCCGCCATCGCCGAGGAGCTACCTCGAGCACTTCGCGGACTACAGTGGGCTGATCAAGCATCCCGTCCTGACCGTGCACACGGCCCTTGACGACAGTCGTCCCGGTCGCCCACGAGTCCGCCTACCGGAACACGGTTGCGGCAGTGGACCGTGACGATTTGCTCGTCCAGGTTTATACGACGGAGATCGGGCACAATCGATTCACGACCACGCAGCAGCTCACGGCGGTCCATGCCCTCGATGAGTGGGTGCGGACGGGAACGCGTCCCGATCCCTCGGCCTTCCCCGCCGCGCTCGGCTTCATCCCCGGCTTCGTTCCACCTCCTGGTTCCAGCAAGAGCTCACTGGGAGCGTGACCGCTGCCAAAGCGATCTCACGGCGCCTATGAGAGCGGGTGGCCGCGCCTTCATCCGGAGCTGCGCTCGCTGCGGCGTCGGAAGCCGGATCGGACACGCGCTTCGGTGTTCGAGTGCGCGGCAACGGCGACCGAGGAGTCCAGCTCGTTGTCGCGACCGCGAAGGAGGGCCGGCTGCGTGTTCGGCTCTATGACATGCAGGGTCGAGTCGTCGCCTCGATTGCTGACGAGCCGCTCATCTCGGCGGGAATCCGCTCATTCGATATCCGTACTGGGCGAAGGGAAGCAGGGTCGCTCCCTTCGGGAATCTACTTCTACCGTGTCGACGCCACGGAGGGGGTTCGGAAACGGCAAGATCGTTTTCGTTCGATGACTCCCTAGCGAGGGTGTTCCTGTGATCTTGTAGCGTCGCTGCGGGATCCGCCCCACCTTCAGGCCGGCCGGTGAAAACCCGGCCGGCCTGCTGTATGCTCACTCCCAATAACGTCAACGTCCCCGGCTCAAAGCCGGGGGCTGGTCATAGCCGGCGCGACCCCCGAGCCTCGCCGGAAATTCAAGTCGTTCACGATCGATTCGCCGGCGCCCGAACGCCGGCGTCTGGGCCTGCTCTCCGGCCCCATAGAGGACCGACGATGTCGGACATCGTCCAGGTCGCACTGCGCGGCGCGCGCAAGGCTTTCTTCTCAATTCCCGCAATCTCTGGCTCAAAATCGGCGACAAGGTCGTCGTCCAGACCGACCTCGGCGAAACGCTGGGCTCCGTCTTCCTCAAGGATCCGACCCTGGTGACCCTCAAGCGCCCCGGCAACGTGACGCGCGAGATCATCCGGCGGGCCGAAGAGGAGGACCTCGACCAGGAGGACCACAACCGCGATCTGGAGGGCCGCGCCTACGATTACTGCCAGGAGCGCATCGAGGCGCGCCAGCTCAAGATGGAGCTGGCCGAGGTCGAGGCGGCATTCACTGGCTACCGCATCACCTTCTACTTCTCGGCGGATCAGCGCGTCGACTTCCGTGAGCTGGTGAAGGACCTGGCTTCCCGTTTCGGCACTCGGATCGATCTGCGGCAGATCGGACGCCGCGAGCAGGCCAAGCGTCTCGACGGCTGCGGGCCCTGCGGCCGGCCGCTGTGCTGCTCCACCTGGCTCAAGGACTTCCATCCGGTCACGCTCAAGATGGCGCGCGAGCAGCAGCTCTCGCTCAATCCGAGCAAGATCTCGGGGGCGTGCGGGCGGCTGATGTGCTGCCTGGCCTACGAGCTGATCGCTACCGCCAGAGCGCGGAGAAGATGCCGCCGGTGGGCCTGGTGTTCCGCACCGGGCAGGGACCCATGACCGTGATGCGCACGTCCCTCTACGACGAGGCGGTGTGGGTGCGTGACGAAGACGGCGCCGAGCATCGCATTGGCTACGACGAGATGCCCCCGGCCCGTATCACCAGTGCGGCGACTGCGGCTGCGGCAAGAAGGGCAAGAGCGGCGACGGCGACGGCGACGGCGCCAACGGGGCAACGGCGGCTCGCCGTCCGAGGCCTAGAGAGATCGTCTACTGAACTGGACCAGCGCCGCCACGAGCGCCACCACCACGTAGCCCGCCGCCCACATCACCATCGCGGGGCTCGGCACCGAGGCCGGTGAGAACGGCGTCATCTGCAGCTGGCTCATGAGCGGCGGCTGCATGTGGTGGGCCGCGAGCTGCCACATCGCCTCGCTCGGCATGATCAGGCTCGCCACGGTGCCGATGGTGCGCGCGGCCTCGTTGCCCGCGATGGTGCCGATCTGCTCGACCCAGCTGCCGATGAACGCCAGGCCGTAGAGTCCGAACACCACGACGCCGCTGGTCACGGTGCCGAATCGCGTGCCTCCGAGAATCGAGAGCGTGACCAGTACGCACACCTCGAGCGCCATGAGCGGCAGACCGAGCTCGAGTCGCGGCGGCAGCGCGCCGCCCTCGAGCCGCGCGGTGAGCAGCACGCCTCCCGCCAGGAGGGCGAGGTAACCGATCGCGATCGACACGAACGCGAGCCACTTGCCCAGCAGGATCTCCGACCGGCGCACCGGCTTGGAGGCCAGGGTCTGCATGACGCCCGAGGCGATCTCACCCGACACCGTGTCGACCGGCAGCAGCACCGCGGTCATGATCGCCAGGAAGTTGGTGGCGTAGAGCCCGGCCAGCGTGAAGAAGGTGAGGACCATCCGCCGCTCGAGCAGGTTCCTGGCGACATGCGCCGGCATGCCCTTCAAGATGTGATGGAATCCGATCGCGAAGAGCGCCACGAACGCGGCGCCGCACACGAGCGCTGCCAGGAGGATGCGCCGGCGTCCCGCCTCGCGCAGCGTGATGCCCGCCACGGTGAGCATGGCGCGCATCAGCCGGGCCGCCCGTCTTCGCCCATCACCTCGAGGAACACCGATTCGAGCGAGGGACGCATGGCCTGCATGCCGTAGAGGGGCACACCGCGATTCACCAGGTACGTGGCGATCTCCGGAAGACGCTCGATGTCGGTGACGCGGAGCCGCAGGCGGTCGCCGTCGACCGTGACGCCCGAGCCGAACTGCGCGAGCCCGGCGAGCGCCTCGTCCACCGCGCCCACGCGGAGCTCGACGTCGAGGCCCACCGGAGCATCCGCGAGCGCCAGCTGCCGCACCGTGCGACCGCGTTTCAGGAACACCACGCGATCGCAGGTCGCCTCGACCTCGCCGAGCAGATGGGAGTTGAGGAACACGGTCGTGCCGCGGCGCCGCAGCTCGCGGATCAGGTCGCGCACCAGCCGGCGTCCCAGCGGGTCGAGCCCCGAGGTCGGCTCGTCGAGGAACACCAGCTCGGGGTCCGAGAGCAGCGCCTGCGCGAGCCCGATGCGCTGGAGCATCCCCTTGCTGTACTCGCGCAGCTGGCGCTCCGCCGCCTCGAGCAGATCGACCGTGACGAGCAGCTCCTCGACGCGATCGCGCAGGCGGACCCCGCCGAGGCCGTACAGGCGGCCGTGGAAGCTCAGCAGCTCGCGGCCGGTCAGCCACTCGTGGAAGCGGAAGTGCTCGGGGAGGAAACCGATGCGTGCCCGCGTGGCGCGATCGCCGAGCTGCGTTCCCAGCACCCGTCCCGAGCCGCTCGAAGGCCGTGTGAGGCCGAGCAGCATCTTGAGCGACGTGGTCTTGCCGGCGCCGTTGGGACCCAGGAAGCCGAAGACCTCTCCGCGTCCGACCGACAGGGAGAGATCCGCGACCGCGAGCTTCGTGCCGTAGCGTTTGCGGAGCTGGTGGGTCTCGATGACCCGCTCGGTCATGGAATGGAGTCGACTCCCAACGGGCGCGTGACGACCCCCGATGTCACGCGCCCGAGCCGTGTCATGGGATCAACTCGCCATCTGCATCAGATCGAGATTGTCGAGGTTGCCGGCCAGCGCGTACACCATGTCGCCATCGGACCACAATAGCAGCGCACCCTCGCGGCTCCGGCCGTCCGGAAGTCTTGCCCACGGTGGAGACGAGCAAGCGCCTTCTGGCCTTTCACATCCACCTGGCGGAACGAGCCGACGTCGCCCGGCACCGGCACCAGCATGGTACTCCGCCAGTCGGTCGACTGCGCGATGCGTCGCGCTTCGCTGGGCTCGAGACCCAGGATGCGGAGACCGATCTCGCCGAGTTTGGGCAGGTCGAGTCCCGCGGGAAGGCCGATCTCCGGGCTCCGCGCCTGAACCAGCCGCGCGCGGCGCCGGTCGTTCCTGAAGCGTTGCTCCACGACCGGCGACATCTTGACGCTGACGGACTGTCCGTCGATCCCTGCGGGAATCTGGAGATCACGGATGTCGAGCGTCTCGAGGACGCGCTGGAGCTGCGCGGTGTCGATGGTCACCTTCGCCTCGGCCGCGCCGCAGACCGTGACGGTGTCGGCCATGAGTCCGGCCGGCAGCGTGGCGGGGCTCTTCACCAGGAAGCCCGCGCTGGCGCCCGCGAGCTGCACGGAGGCCACCACCTGGGGAGGTCCAGGATCCTTCACGGTCTGGATCTTCTCGCCGATCAGCCTCTTCAGGTCCAGATTCCCGCTCTCGAGCTGCCGCATGCGTGCCGCATCGACCGTGACCGCCGTGAAGGTGCGAATGCGAAACAGGTCGAGGAACGCCTGCGCCGAGGCGCGCACCGAGGGGAACAGGAACAACGACGCCACCGCGACCAGGGCCAGCGCCGGCGCCAGCACCGGCGTTAGCCGGGCCAGCGTGCGCGGCTCCGCCTCGTCCCCTCGACCGCGCGCAGTCGTTCGCGCAACGCGCGAGCGAAAGCGGGACGCGGCTCGCGTTCGAGCTTGTGCATGAAACGGTCGTCCATCATCGTCCTCCTTCAGCATCCCAGCCGGCCCGCAGCTCCTGCACCGTGCGATGCAGGATGGTGCCGACGTTGGTTTCGGTGAGTTCCATGAGCCGCGCGATCGCGCGGTGCGTCCATCCGGCGCCGTACTTGAGCGCCACCAGCTCGCGCTCGCGATCCGGAAGCGCCGCGAGGAGTCGCGCGAGCCGCGCCGCGTTCGACCTGGCCTCGACCACCTCCTCGGGAGTGGGGCCGTCTGGCACGTCCAGCGCCTCGTCGAGCGGCGCATGGCGGCGCAGGCTCCTCGCGCGATCGATGGCAACCCGACGGGCGATCGTCATCAGCCAGGTGCTGAAGCTCGCGAGGTCGCGGCGATAGCGGTGTCGAGCGCGCCACGCCTTCTCGAAGGTGAGCGAGGTCAGGTCCTCGGCCTCGGGCCCTGCGCCGACCCGATAGCGGAAAGAATTGGTAGACGCGCGGCAGCTGCTCCGCAAACACGGCGTCCCAATCCAGCTCGCGCGCCGGCGCGACCCACCCGATCAGCCTTTCGAGCACCGCACCCTCGATCGCCATCCTTCCTCAATATACGGAGCCGGACGCTCCTCATCACAGGCAGGAGCAAAGTCCGGCGAACCCGCTGCCTGAGAGCACCTTGACGGGGCAACACCGGTGCCTGCAGAATCGCCGCCAGTGCCCAGGCATCGAATCCCGGTCCCGAGCCACGTCGGAAGCGAACCGGGGCGCTTCCGACGCCTTTCCAGTGTTGGTTTATAATCCCCTGACTTTTTCGGGAGTCCCGTGCCACGTCGCTTCTACATCACCACCGCGATCGACTACGTGAACGGCCGGCCGCACCTCGGCCACGCGTACGAGAAGGTGCTCGCCGACTGCCTGGCCCGTTATCACCGCCAGCGCGGTGAAGCGACCTATTTCCTGACCGGAACGGACGAGCACGGCATCAAGGTGGTCCGCGCCGCCGCCGAGGCCCACAAGACCCGCAGGCCTTCGTCGACGATCTGGCACCGACGTTCCAGGATGCATGGAAGAAACTCGGCGTCTCGTACGACCAGTTCATCCGCACCACCGATCCGCGCCACGGTCTTGCCGTCCAGGAGCTGTTCCGCCGCCTGAACGAGGCCCGCAGCCCCAAGACCGGTGAGCCGGCGCTATTCGAGGAGGAGTACGAGGGGCTCTACTGCGAGGGCTGCGAGGCATTCAAGGCAGGAGAAGGACCTCGACGAGAAGGCCGCTGCCCCGAGCACAAGAAGAAGCCGAAGAGGATCAAGGAGACGAACTTCTTCTTCCGCCTCTCCGAATACGACCAGGCGCTGCTCGCGCACATCGACGCCCATCTCGGACTTCATCGTCCCCGACTACCGGAGGAACGAGGTCGTCAACGTCATCAAGTCGGGACTCGAGGACGTGAGTGTGACGAGGCCGAGCCTGCCGTGGGGCATCCCGCTGCCCGAGGAGGTTCAGGGGAGCGAGGGGCACACCGCCTATGTGTGGGCCGACGCGCTACTCGACTACCTCTCGGCGCTCGGCTGGCCGGAGCGCCGTTACTCGCTCTGGTGGCTGGCGCGCGAGGGCGACGTGGGCGGTCCCGGCGCGGCGCGTCAGGACGAGTTCCAACACTTGGACGGTCAGGGACGGCCGGGCGCGGCGTGGGCCGGCACCACGACCCCTCAATCCACCAACGCGCTCCATCTGATCGGCAAGGACATCAGCCGCTTCCACTGCGTCCTGTGGCCGGCGCTGTTGCTGGCGGCGGGCGTACCCCTGCCGCGCCAGGTCTACGTGCATGGATTCATCTATGTGCGCGGCGAGAAGCCTCGAAGTCGCTGGGCAACGTGGCTGGATCCCGTCGACATCGCCGAGCGTTACGGCTCCGACGCGCTCCGCTTCTACCTGCTCCACGCCATTCCGACCGGTCGCGACGGGGATCCACGCTCGATCAGCTGGTGGAGCACTGCAACACGCACCTCGCGAACGATCTGGGCAATCTCGCCAGCCGCACGGTCACCATGGTGCACAAGTACTTCGGCGGCCTGGGGCCCGAGCGCGTGGACCCCCGAGGGCTTCAGGATGCGGCGGCACGCGAGGCGTCTCGACGCGCTGCTCGCATCGGCGCGCGAGGCGCAGGTGCGCGTGCCCGGTGCTTCGAGGCGATCGAGACCCACGAGGCGCTGCAGGAGGCCTGGGCGCCGGTGGTGCGCGCCAACGAGTCTCATCGAGCGCGTGAAGCCGTGGGCTCTGGCCAAGGACGACGCGCGGCGTGACGAGCTCGGCACTGCGCTCGCGGCGCTGCTCGAGACCCTGCGGCTCGTGGCGCTGTGGACCTGGCCTGCCATTCCCGGCAAGAGCGAGGACTAGTGGACCCTGCTTGCGACTTCCCGGCACGCCCGGAGAAACCCGCGGCGAGGCGTGCAAGCCGGCCTACGGCGGCGGTGTGTTCGCCGGCCGCAAGCTCGGCGAGGTGAAGAGTCTGTTCCCCGCATCGAGACCGGCGCCGCAGCGTAGCCACGAGCGCGGGCGCTCCCTCCCGTCCGGCCACGCCATGATCGACACCCACTGCCACCTCTGCGACAAGCGCTTCGACCGCGACCGCCAGCATGGTGTTCGATCGCGCGCACCACGTCGGGTGTCACGCACTTCGTCGAGATCGCCTACGCGCCCGGCGATCGTCCTGAAGGCGCAGGCGCTGGCGCGCGAGCATCCGAACGTTGTTCCTGTGCGTCGGCGTCCATCCCAGCGAATCGGCCAAGGTGCCCGACGCTCTACCTCGACGCGCTCGCGCGATCACGCGCGCGCACCCGCGCGTGGTCGCGATCGGCGAGACCGGGCTCGACTTCTTCCGCGACTACGCGCCGCGCGCGGACCAGGAGCGCTGGTTCCGCGCCCAGATCACGCTCGCCGACGAGATGGGCCTCCCGGTCGTGATCCACCAGCGGAGCGCGCTGGATGACGTGCTCGCGATCCTGGAGGAGATGCGCCCGCGCGCCGGCGGCGTGCTCCATTGCTTCGACGACGGTCCCGCGGTGATCCGAGCGCGCCCAGGCGCTGAGCTTCAAGCTCGGTCTGGGTGGCTGCCTCACCTACGGCCACGCCGCGCTCGACGAGGCGGTACGCTCGGCGCCCGCGGACCTGCTGGTGCTCGAGACCGACGCGCCCTACCTGGAGCCCGAGCCGCGCTCGCTCAAGCGCAACGAGCCCGCGACTGCCCGCCCGCGTGGTGCGGCGGCTCTGCGAGCTGCGCGGTTGGACGCCCGAGGAGGCCGATCGCGTGACGACCGACAACGCGATCGAGCTGTTCCGGCTGCCTGTGACGGCCTGACGCGGCACGAGCGAGGCATTCACCTCAAGCAAGCCGGGAACCAAGCCGAAAACTCCAGGGCGATGACCCCCGTTGCAGCTTCCCGGTGCGCTCGCCATCGCCGTGATGATGGGCGCCGTCGCGGTGGCACTCTACCTGGTCCGCGCCATGGGCCGGCGCTGGCGGCGTCATCGTCGTCGCGAGGCTCGCTCGTTGATCCGCCTGCTGCGCGGCCATCTGCGCGGCCAGGTTCCTACCGAGACCCTGGCGCGCGCCGCGAACGCGCTCGAATCGGCACGCTTCTGGGCCACGATCGAGCAGCTGCCGCTGCGCGATCGACGGGCCCGACGGCCCTTTCCGAAGCCCTCGACCGCAGCCGTCACGTGCGGGCGGAGCGCCAGCGCCTGCGAGACGAGTCCCCGTGGCGCCGCGAGCTGGCCGCGCGACGGCTCGGACTCCTGTACTCGCGGGCCACGCGGCGCGCGCGCGCGACGCGCGCTCGTGCACGGGCCCGAGCTGGTGACGCTTGCCGCCGGCGTGGCGCTCGCCCGCCACCGCGACCGTCGCGCCCTGCGCTGGCTCCTCGCCCATCCGCGCACGATCGCACGTCGTCAACGATCCGCGCTGGTTGCGCTGTTCGGGGCTTTCGGGCGCCGCGGCCTGCCTCGAGCTCGCGGCGGCGCTCGAGCGTGGCGTTTCCGCGAGCACCGTGGAGCTTGCGATGGTCGATGCGCTCGGCCGCGGCGGCTGACCGCGGCGCGCGCGACCAGATCGAGCGGCTGCTGACGTCGGGCGGACTCGAGCAGCGCGTGTGGCGGCCGCACGGTCGCTGGGCGCCATGCGCGCGGTCGAGGCGTCGACTTCGCTGCTCGCGGCGTTGCGCGACGAGGCCTGGCCGGTGCGGGCGCAGGCGGCGCGCGCGCTGGGACGCGTGCGCGCGATGATCGCGATCCAGGCGCTCTCGAATCGCCTCACCGATCCCTCCTGGTGGGTGCGGCGCCACGCCGCGTACGCGCTCGGCGAGATGGGCGTGGAAGGACAGAACACGCTGCGTCAGGTCGCCGAGACGTCGCCCGATCCCTAGCGCGCGTGACATGGCGCGCGAAGTGCTCGAGGGCGGCGTCCGACTCGACGTCGCCTAGCTCCGTTCGACGGGGGCGCTCGTCGCTTCCCTATCGGCGTCCGTCGCTTCAGCGGGACCGCCTTCTCGGACTCCATGCAACCGTGCAGCCTGCCAGGCCGTAATGCGGGCGTCCCACCGGCGGGTGACTCCGCTCCTCAGACTGCCTCGAAGGAGGTCCCTCATGTCTTCGTTCTTCCGTACCCGCGCGGCGCTCGCCGTCGCCGCCGGCCTCCTTTGGCTGGGAGCGGCGGGCATTGGCCCGCTCACGCCGCGAAATCATCCGCGAAGTCCGCGCCCGCCAAGCCGGCCGCATCGGGCGCGGCGGCCTCCCACGACACCCGCGTGGGTGGCCAAGAGCAATCAGAACGCTCAGGTGCTGCTCGACGTGCTGGCGAAGTTCGAGCCCGAGGGCGCCGCCCAGCTCGGTGTGGCCGGCTACGACGAGAAGATCTTCGATCTCTCCGCGGGCTACGAGGACCGCGCGAACGAGGCGCTCAAGAGCGCGTCGACCGAGCTCCAGAAACGCCTCGCCACCGAGACCGATCCGCCGGTGCGCGAGGACCTCGAGATCCTGATCCACACGGTCGACCTCAACCTGCGCGGCAACGCGCTCGACCACAAGTACAACCTCCCGGTGTTCGATCTGGACCAGATCGTGTTCCAGGGATTGCGCGCTGCTCGACGACCAGGTTTCGGCGCAGCGCCGCACCGCGGCGCTGGTGAGGCTCAAGCGTTACGCCGGGATGGAGAAGGGCTACACATCGATCGCGGAGCTGGCGCAGGCGCGGACGCGCGAGCGCCTCGGCGAGAGCGGGCTGCGGCGACCGTTCAAGGACGAGCTCGAGAAGAACCTCGGCAACGGTCCGCGCTACGTGGACGGGATCGCCAAGCTGTTCACCAAGTACCAGATCAAGGGCTGGGAGAAGCCCTATCAGACACTCAAGACCCAGCTCGCCGCGCACGACGACTTCGTGCGCAAGGAGATCCTGCCCCAGGCGCGCACCGATTTCCGCCAACCCGCGGAGCTCTATTCCCATTCGCTCGAGCAGTTCGGCGTGGACATGCCGGTCGAGGAGCTGCAGAGCCGCGCCAAGACCGCCTTCCAGGGAGACGCAGCGCGCCATGCAGGCGCTCGCGCCGCAGGTGGCGAAGGAGAAGGGCTGGGCGGTCACCGACTACCGCGACGTGATCAAGGAGCTCAAGAAGTCGCAGCTCCAGGGTGACGCGATTCTCGCGCTCTACAAGAAGCGGATCGGGAAGTCGAGGACATCATCCGGCGCGAGTCGATCGTCACGCTGCCCAACCGTCCCATGGACATCGAGCTCTCGGAGTGAGGCCGAGGCCGCCGCGATCCCCGCGCCCAACATGCAGGCGCCGCGCCTGATCGGGAACACTGGCGAGCGCGGGAGTGTTCAAGCTGCCGCTCCAGATCCCGGGCGCGCCGGGTGAGCCGGACAAGAAGTACGACGACTTCACCTTCGAGGCCGCGTCGTGGACGCTCACGGCCCACGAAGGGCGTCCGGGCCACGAGCTGCAGTTCTCTTCGCTGGTCGAGCGCGGCGCTTCGCTGGCGCGCGCAGTCTTCGCGTTCAACAGCGTGAACGTCGAGGGCTGGGGCCTCTACGCGGAGGCCGAGCTCTATCCCTACGAGCCGCTCGACGGACAGCTGATCGCGCTCCAGCACCGGCTGCTGCGCAACGCCCGCGCCTTCCTCGACCCGGGCCTTCAGCTCGGCACCATCACGCGCGACGAAGCGTACCGGCTGTTGCGCGATGACGTCGTCGAGTCCGACGCGATGGCCACCCAGGAAGTCCAGCGCTACATGTTCTGGGCGCCGGGACAGGCGCCGTCCCTACTCTCAACGGCTACTCGCGCCTGCTCGAGATCCGTGAGAACGCGCAGCGCGCGCTGGGTCCGCGCTTCGACCGCAAGCAACTTCAACGATTTCATCCTCTCGCAGGGCCTGCTCACCCCTACGCTGCTCTCCAAGGCGGTGAACGAGGAGTTCATTCCCGCGGCCAGCCAGGCGTCGGCGAACTAGCGCCGCACGTTCGCAGGCGGAGGCGCCTCCGCGCCTCCGCCTTTCCGTTCACTTCGCATCGCCCTACACTCGCTCCATGCCTGACTCCTTCGGGCGCCCCGGGCTGGGGCGACCGGCGCGCGCTTCCAACTGGGTGCGCGAGCGCGCCGCCGCCGAGGGATCGGAGCTCTCACGCTTGAAGCTCGCCCTCGCGTCGCGCGGGCTGAGCCCGCGCAAGCGCTTCGGGCAGAACTTTCTGATCCGTCCCGAGCTGGCGCGGCGGATCGCCGAGCACGCGCACCTGAGGGCGGAGGACATTGCGGTCGAGATCGGGCCGGGGACCGGCGCCTCACGTTGCACCTGCTGGGGCGCGTGCGCCGTCTGATCGCGATCGAGAAGGACGACGGCCTCGCCGAGCTGCTCGCCGAGGAGCTGGCCGGCGCTCCGGGACTCGAGGTGCGCCACGCCGACTTCCTCGACGTGGACCTTGCGGCGCTCGCCGCCGAGCACGATGTCGCGAAGCTCGCGGTGGTCGGAAACATTCCCTACAACATCACCACCCCGATCCTCGAACGCCTGTTCGAACAGCGCGCACGTGCGGCAGGCGGTGCTGCTGGTGCAGAAGGAGTACGCCGATCGTCTGGCGGCGCCGGCCGGCGGTCCGGCCTACGGCTCGCTCACGCTGTTCGCCCGCTACTACGCGGTGCTCGAGCCGCTGCTCACGGTGAGGCCGCAGGCGTTCTGGCCGCGCCCCGAGGTGGACAGCATGCTGGTGCGCTTCCTACATGCGCGAGCGGCCGCCGGTGGACGTGGCCGACGAGGCGCTGCTGTTCCGCATCATCCGCGGATCGTTCCAGATGAGGCGCAAGCGAGCTCTTGAACACCCTCGAGGCGGCGCTCGATCTGCCCAAGGAGCGCATCGAGCGGCTGTGCCGCCACGCTCGCATCGACCCGCGGCGGCGTGGCGAGACCCTCACGCTCGACGAGTTCGCCAAGCTGGCCAAGGCGGCGGGGATTACGCCGGCGACTGAGCGGATCTCAACGTAGCACGACCGCCTTGGTGCTCGCTGAGAGTCCGGCCTGGTGAACCCGCACCACGTAGATCCCGGCTCTGAGATTCGCTCCCAGGTCCACGACCGAGTGGCCGAGCTGGGGTTGCTCGTCGCGATGTCTCGCGACCTTGCGGCCCGCGAGATCGAACACCTCGATCTCGAGCGGCGACTGACTCGGCAGGGTGAGCGCGATGCGGAGTGCGTCGAAGGTGGGATTGGGCGTGGCGCCTAGCAGCGCAAACCGCGGCGCCGGCGGCGCCGGCGGCGTTGCGATCCATCCTTGGCCGTAGAACGACTCGCGCCCGTCCGGATTGACCCCGATCCGGTAGGTATACGTGTGCTCGGGGAGGACGTCACGGTCGCCGTAGAGAAGGATGCCGGAGTCATCGGGTCCCTCGAGCGCGACGCGCTCCCAGTCCGACGAACCGAACCGGTAGATCGCGATTGGCAATCCGGTGGCGGGCCCGAGCTCCCAGATCAGGCTGACGCTCTGGTAGGTCGCACCGGAATCCACCAGCCGCGGGATGCTCTCGTGGTCGCACGTGGGCCCCACACCGATGCCGCCATTCACGGACCTCAGGTCTGCGATGAGCCCTCGGTAGGCCGCCTCAACCAGAGGATCGTCGACCGGCTGATTCACCAGAGCGACCTGCAGGCTGTCGGCGCAAAAGCACGGCGAGGTCACGGCCGGCGCCGCGAGCTGACCAACGGATTTTGCCCCCACCGAGCTCGCCCACAACTCGATGGCCTCGCCGAGGAAGGCGGAGTCCGCGGGCGCGAAGGCGAGCCCCAGCTCGGCCGCGCACACATTGAGAGGAACGCGAGCTGCTCGCTCTGGGCCTGGTCGCGCGTACATCGGCAGGCGTGCGGTTCAAGATCGCGCAGTACTGCGACGCCTCGGACCCCGGAGTGAAACCGAACAGGATCGCGTGCTCGTCCACGCACTGCGCCAGGCGCGTGAGGTCGAAGCGGAGAGGCGGCTGCATTGTTGCTGCCAGAAGCTCAGCGAGCGTGGGCAGCTCTCGACCGCGTAGATCGGGCAGCCGAGCCCGGGCGGCGACCCTACCGGGAATCCCGCGGCGTAGAAGTCGCGGACCGCCTGCGCGGCGCACTTCAGATTTGCGACCGAGGCCAGGTTGTCCACCCCTGCCCGATCACGAGCGCCGCGTCGATCACGGCCGTGTCACCGGGCGCCATCGCCGTCGGACCAGCAGTGAGGACCAGCCGGCGATCGGTCGGGTACTGGGCGAGCCACCCAAGGCCCGACACCGGATCGCCGGTGTACCCAGAACGGGCTTGCGACACCCTGCGGATCGAGCAGGGGGTCTCCAGCGGATTGAAGCCCGAGGAGCCAGTTGCGGCTCTGGAGGATGTTCTGCGGATCCGACCCACCGACCTGCCCGCTGAGTGCGGTCGCGCGGAGCAAGCTATTGGCCGGACCCCGGCCGCGCAGCAACACGTAGCCGATCGCGGGAGGCGCCGTGTCATAGACAGCGTCGTGAAAGTGGCCGTTGTAGCAGTGAGGCTAGCGCCAGCGCCGAGTCACTGGCGAAGGCATCGTCGAACAGGCTCCTGACGTCGGGATCATTCCACAGCCCGATCAGCAGACTGTCGAGGGCATTCGCGCCGCGGTTGAGAATCTGGAAACGAACGAAGAGGGTGCTCCCGAGCGGGCCGGGCGCGTCCACGGCAAAGAAGGTCTGCCGGACCTCGACGCCGAGCGGCGCGGTCTTCCCGCCGGTGATCGTGTGTCTCGCGGGATCCGCATCGTTGTACACGCACCACAGCATCTCGTCCCCGAGCACGTCCGGCCCGAGCACGTCCACCGAATCAGAGGGATCGGGCGTGGCGGTGAGCGGCAGCCGGTGCATCCGGACCGGCGCGCCATGCGGGGCGGCGCCGGCCAGATACGCGCTCCACGAGTCGTGCTGCAGCGAGTCGAGCGCGGGATCGGCCGCCAGCTCTGCGGGCGTGCGCATCACGCGCGCGGTGTCCTGCGGGTCGCCGCGATAGCGCACCACCTTGTAGGTGCGGAACTCGGGGAGCTGCGGGTCCTCGAACGTGCCGTTCGTGATGCCGCCGGGTCCGGCCTCGGTGCCGAACTCGTTGATCATGCCGCGCCACTCGCCGTTGACCTTGGCAACGATCCACGGCCCGGCGGCGAACAGCGCCGTCTTTCCCGAGCCCTTGGGGTAGATGAGGTCGGCGTTCCCAAGCGCCAGGTCCATGGCGTAGAAGCCGTCGTTCCTGACCCGGAGATTGATCTGGTTGAGATCGATGCGTCGATCGGCATCGACGATGGCGGTTCGCGCCGGCGCCGAAGCTCAGGCGGGGAGTGCCCGGGCGACGCCGCGGTCCATGGCGAGCGCGGGGCAGGCAAGCAGGATCAGCGTGAAGAGTGGAGTCTTCACCATGCCCTCGATTCCCGCCGCGTCGTGTTCAGGATTTCAGACGCAGTACGCGCGGTGGATCAGGGCTCTACGAACTTGTACCCGACCTTGTGCACCGCGACGATGAACGGCTGCGCGAACCCGCCCCCAGTTTGGAGCGCAGGTTGGAGACATGCGTGTCGACGGTACGGGTCGTGACGCCCAGCTCCTCGTCGACGCCCCAGATCTCCTCGAGCAGCTCTCTCGCGCGACACCGTGCGCCCGCGGTTCTCGATCAGATAGCGCAGCAGCTCGAATTCCTTGTACGAGAGCGCCACCAGCTTGCCGACCTTGCGCACCTCGCGGGGCTCGAACAGCACCTCGACGTCGCCGAAGGCGTACCGCGTCGGTCCCGGCGGCGGCGCCGTGGAAGGACCGCGCTGACACCAGGCGACGCACCCGCGCCAGCAGCTCCTTCACACCGAACGGCTTGGTCAGGTAGTCGTCGGCGCCGAGGTCGAAGCCCTTCAGCACGTCGGCTTCGAAGTTGCGCGCCGTGAGCACCAGCACCGGCATGTCGCGATGCCGCTGACGCAGCTCCCGCAGCACGGTGAAGCCGTCCTTCTCGGGCAGCATGATGTCCAGGATCACCACGTCGGGCTGCTGCTTGAGGGCGAGCTTGAGCCCTTCGGGCCCGGTGCGCGCCGTCATGACGTCGTAACCCTCGAACTTGAAATTGTGCTCGAGTCCTTCGATCAGCCCTTCCTCGTCTTCTACGATCAACACGCGCTTCTTGTCGTTATCATTCATGATGCCGTCCTTGCTTGAGCCTCGTCGCCCCGTGACCCTTCGCCACGATAGGCTGGAAACACCAGGGTGAACGTGCTTCCCTCTCCGGGCACGCTCGTGACCTCCACGCGCCCACCATGGGCCCGGACGATTTGATCAACCAGGGACAATCCGAGCCCTGCCCCTTTACATCGTGCACCAGACCGGTCTCAAGTCGTACGAATTTCTCGAATACCCGGCGCTGGTCGCGGGGCTGAATCCCGATCCCCGGTCGGTTACGGAGACGATCACCTCGCCATCCCGGGAGCGGACCGCGACTCCGATCTCCTTGCGGGTCCGGGAATACTTCATGGCGTTGTCCAGGAGGTTGAGCAGGCACTGGGCAATGGCCGTGGCCTCCCCGCGGATCGGGGGCACGTCGTCGGGCACATCCAGGTGCAGGATGAAGCCCTGGTCCTCCAGCCGCAGCCGGAAGCTGTCGAGGGTCTCCCGCACCACCTCGCCGAGGTCCACCTCGGTGAACCGGAAGACCCGCTGACCCGCCTCGAGCCGGGCGAAGTCGAGGATGTTGTCGACGAGCTGGTTGAGCCGCAGCGTCTCGCGACCGATCAGGCGCACGAACTTCTCGCTCTCCTCGGCCGAGGTGATCCGCCGCATCTCGAGCGTCTCGACCGCCAGACGGATCAGCGAGATCGGCGTCTTGAGCTCGTGTGAGACGTTGGAGACGAAGCTCGACTTGATGCGCGCCAGCTCGAGCTGGCGAACCGTGTAGCGGAGCCCGAAGAACGTGGCGCCGAGGATCACGAGCCCCATCATGCTGATGAACGCCACCTCGATGCGCACGAAGCGCCGCGCCCAGGCGACCGGCGCGTTGGTGGTGGGCGCGACCTGGACGGCGAAGCCCTCGAACGGTCCCTCCATCTGCGCCATGCCCAGGATGCTGACGGCGCCGGGATCACGCACGCGTGCGATGGTTCCACCGCCGGGCGCGAGCACGCTGATCGCGAGATTGCGCGACGACTCGATGCCGCCGTAGATGCGCGCGTTCGAGGCGAGGCGCTCCTCGACCACGGTGCGGAGATGCTGCTCGAGAAACTGCGCGCGGCACGATCCACCAGCCGCCGGCCCCGATGATGTCGCCTTGTGAGTTGCGCAGCATCATGCCGGCGTAGCGCGCGCGATCCGGACCGCGCGCGTCGGGTCCGTAGACGAGCGGCTGCGACTCGACGACCAGGAGCAGGTAGTCGGAGAGGCTCGCGAGTGGGACGAACTGGGCGCCCCTGAACTCACGGGTCCCCTGCGAAAGCGCGTTCTCGAGCGCCCCGGGCTCGACCCGTTGCGGGCCTCGATCTCGGCGCCGGCGACCGCTTCACGCAGGTGGGCGAGCAGCTCCTGTTCGAACCCTTCGACCACCTGCTGCGCCATGTAGTGGTTGTAGCGGATGCTCTGCGACTCGACGGCGTCGGAGATCCGCAGGGTGAGGAAAACACCGAGCGCGGCCAGGACCAGGGCCGGCAAGGCGACGCCCAGGCCGAGGATGAACACGATGCGCTGGCTGAACGAAGGGGTCCTCATCGGCCTCAAAGCCTATCCTCGCTCCACGGGCGGGGCAACGCGGGGACCAACACGAAGGGCCGGCCTCTCAGGCCGGCCCTCGCAAGAGACTACCGTCGGCTCACGTCTTGGAATGGGCGAGGTGGTGGTTCTCGACCATGGCGTGGATCTTGGCGACGATCGCCGGATCGTCGGAGGTCATGAGCGCCAGGGCCCCGCCCTCGATGTTGACGACCTCGCGCGTCATCTTGCCGCTGGCCATCGCGCCCCGGATCGCCTTGCAGTCGGCACAGAGGTGGGCCTGGTCGCCCGCCGCCACGACCTGGGTCAGCCGCTCGCTGCGGCGCGCCAGCGCGGACTGCACGGCGTTCACCTTGCCGGGCGTCTCGGCGGTGTAGACGAACATCACGCCGTTCTTGAGGGCACCACCTGGGTGCGGCACCCGTCGGAATCCATGTCGTCGAATCCCAGCGCCATCACGGAGTGGGCGTCACAGTTGCCGCTCGCGCCGGCCATGCCGTGCGCGCTGCAGGAGCCGCTGCCGGCCGCGGCCATGCTCTTGCCGTGGGAGCAACCTTCGCTCGATCCCGCCGCCACGGCCGTGGTCTTCGCACCTCCGCCCGTACAGCTCATCGAGGCGGTCGTGGCCTGCACTCTTCGCGCCCGTACAATGATCGGACGCGCTGGCGGACGTGGCCTTGTCTCTCTCGCACGCGGATGTCTGGTACGCCCAGGTCCCAGCCATCACGAAAGCGAGCGCGGGAAGAACGAGTCGCAAATGCCTCATTGCCCACCTCCAAGAACGGTGATGCGGGACCCAAACGGGGAACCGCTAGCGAGATGATCGGCCGAGCCCTCAGAAAGCCTGTCACCCGACATTCCGGTCCGTGTCAGAAAGCTGCAAAAAACACCGAACGCGCCCTGGCCGTTGACGTATCGATGTGCCGTGCTTACCGTGCGGTCCGCATCATGCCCCGACGCAAGCGCACCTCTTCCCCCTGGCCCAGCTTGCAGGATGGCTGGCCCTCGCCGCGCTGGTCCTGTTCGCCGTCGGAGAAGCCTGGCGGTACTCGCGTTCGGATACCGGGCAGCTCACGCTGGCGCGCACCCTGGGCATCGGCGATCGGGCCTCGCGTGACGCGGCTGGTGGGCAAGCGGGTCGCGGCGGCCCTGGCGCAGGCAGGGGCGCGTGGATCAGCCTGGGCGAGCGCCCGCTGCCAGGCCAGGGGTCCCGCGCTGTCCTGGCGGGTGGTCCTGCCCCCGGACGCCTCCATCCTTCAGTTCAACTACGCCGTCACCCGCACGCTCGAGTCCGACCGGCTGGCGGTGCTGAGCGGGCGCGAGACCTGGACCGAGCAGGGTGCCCCCATGCTGCGACTGGTGGTGGGACTGCCTAAGCGTGCCACGCACGAGCTGCTCGTGACTCGTTCGCTTGCTGGGGAAGGCGGGGTGCCTTCGGAGCCAGCGCGACTGGCGCTCGTGCTGTTCGGATTCGGCGAGGACGCCGCACGCGCCGACTCGTTCTTCGCCGCGCCGATCCCGTTCAGCGTCGCGGTGGTTGCCGGCGAGAAAGGCAGCGCCGCGAGCTTCCGCGCCGCGCACAAGCACGGTCGCGAGCTGGTGCTCCATCTGCCGCTCGAGCCGCTCAACTATCCCCAGGTGAATCCGGGCCCGGGGACGCTGCTGGTCACCATGAAGCCCACCAAGGTCGCGGGCGAGGTGCGGCGCTACCTCGACCAGGCGCAGCCGGTGGCGGCGGTCGCCAACGACCTCGGCTCGCTCGCCACGCAGGACATGACGCTCATGCGCGCGGTCTATCACGAGCTCAAGAAGGACGACGTGCCGTTCGTCCACGTGTCACCGGTGGCGGGAGCGGTGTGCAAGCCGCTGGCGGCCGACATGGGCATCGGCTACGCCGAGCCCGACGTGGTGCTCGACCATGAGACCCGCAAGGATGTGCGCGCCTTGGACCACGCCTGGGCCTTGGCACTCGCGCGCGCCCGCTCGCGCGGGCGGGCCCTGGTATGGATGCGCGCCACGCCGCTCTCGCTCCGCTGGCTCCAGGGCGCGCTCGCCCCGAAGCGCATCGAGGGCGTCGCCGTGGTGCCGCTGTCGGCGCTGCTCAGGACCGCGGCGCCCTAGCGGCCACACCCGTCCGGCCGTGACGGGGCCGGTGCCTTCCGGAGCCGGGGCGTGCTAGCATCGCGCCGTGGATGGCATGGAGTGGCCGCCAGAGGACCCCGATGACGCATCGTGAGCGCGGACAGGACGTCCAACACGACAGCGATTCGAAACCGATCCGCGAATGGCTCGTGGCCAACGGCGCGGGTGGCTTCGCCTACGGCGGCTCGACCGGCGTGCCTGAGCGGCGCACGCACGCGTGGCTCCATGCGGCCGACGCACAGGGTGCGGTGATCACCGTGCTGCTCGGCCTCGAAGAGCGCACGCGCACCGAGGAAGGGCTCTTCCATCTGTCGGAGTGGCCGGGCCGCGAAGCCGGAGAGCCGGTCGCCGTCATCGAGAGCTTCCACGTCGATCCCTGGCCGACCTGGCGGATTCGCGCCGGCGGCCTGCTGGTCGAGCGCGCACTGATCGTGATCCACGGCCACCAGGCGATCGCGGTGACCTACCGTCACCTCGAAGGACCTCACGCGCGGCTGCGCCTCCAGTCCGCTCGTGGTGTCGCGCGAACCACACGCCGCGCAGCGCGAGAATCCCGGCATCGGCGTGCTCGCCCAGGGTATTCCGGGTCGAGTGCGCGTCGACACGCGCACCGGCGGGCCCACGCTCACCCTGTGGCACCAGGGGAGCTTCCTGCCGAATCGGCTGTGGAGGCGCGCCATCGAGCATCCGCTCGAATCGCGACGCTCACGCGAAGACGCGGTGGTGCCCGGTCATCTCGACGGGGATCTGCGGCCGAGCGGTGGATTCCACGTGGTGATCTCGACCGAGGAGAGCTTGTTCCGCACCCTGGCGACCGAGGGTCGGCTCGGGCGCCACCGCCGAGCACCCTGGCCGCGTGCGTCGCCGCGCTGTTGCTGGGGGAGCAAGGTCGCCGCGGCGTCACGCGCTCCGCGGCCCAGCGCGGCGCCGACTTCACCGCCCGCCAGGCGGCAGCGGCGCACGGTGACGCCGCCGCTCGCGCGCCGCAACGCTCCGCTCATCGAGCCGAGCGACCACTGGAACACCACGCTCGCCTGGGCCATCGAGCAGGGACTCGCGCGGCGTGGCGGCCGGCTCACCGTGCTCGATCCGCTTCCCGACGGGATCGAGGACGGCGCGCGTGCGCTCGCCGCGCTCCCGGGCTTGATCTCGATCCGCGCGTTCGAGCCGGTGCGCGACGTGCTGCAGGGGCATGATCGCGCACCTGGACGATGGCGTCGCCCCGAGCGGCTTCGACGCCCAGGGCAGCCCCCGCCATGACGCCGCGGAGCCGTCGCTGTGGGCGATCCACGCCGCCGAGCTGCTGGCGCGGCGCAGCGAGGAGACCGAGTGGATCCGCGATCTCTATCCGGCGCTCGAGAGCATCCTGAACTACTACCGCGGCGGCACCCGCGCCGGCATCCGGGTCGACGGTGACGGCCTGCTCCAGGTGGGCGAGGCGGGCGTGAAGCCCGCGGCGCTCAATGCGCTCTGGTACCACGCGCTGGTGGCCATGGCGCAGCTCACGCGCTCGCTGGGGCGCAAGGAGAACGCGGCGTTCTATCTGGCGTGGGCGCGCCAGCACGGACAGAGCTTCAACGAGCGCTTCTGGAGCGAGCGGGACGGAGCGCTGTTCGGCGCGATCACGAGCAGCGGCGCCGAGCCGGGACTCGAGCCCGCGCACCTGCTGGCGATCTCGCTCACCTCCCTGCTCGCGCCGGAACGTGCACGTCGCCTGCTCGAGCGCATCGAGCGCGAGCTGTTCACGCCGCTCGGCCTGAAGCCCGAGCCTGGCGCCTCGCGCGTCGATCCCGCCTGGTTGGGCACTTTCCTCGCGACCTGGCTGCGCCTCCACGAGCGCTCGCCCGAAGCCCAGGCCACGGTGCGGGGCTGGATCGACACGCTCCGCGCCCGGCTCCTGGCGGTCGCTCCCGACCACGTCCCCGCGGCGTTCGAATGGCCGGCCGCGCGCCGGTCGGGGCGACGCATCGATGTGCTGCCGCTCGAGGACGCGGTGCCGGTCGGGGCCTCGCCGCTCGCCGCCGCCGAGCTGCTGCGAGTGTGGATCGAGGAGATCGCTCACACGCCGGAGCCCGCCGGCGTGGCTTCGACGGGACCGATGGCAGCGTTGGCGCGATCGACGCTGTAGACCCTGTCACTTCTCAACTGTAGCGGCCTACACACTCGTGCCGCCGCGCGCCTTCCCCGCGCCGTTGCGACGCATGACCTTGCTGCTGCGGTCCGCCGGGCATGCGGATTGCGATGGGCGTGTCTGTCTGCCGTCCGCAGGGACGGAGACAGAGAACCGCGGCCTCGTATCCGCGTGAAGTCGCTGCCTCGCCTTTCCTGCGCCGGCCCGGAATAACGCCCGGTGTCCGGCGTAGGAAGAGGCGATGATTCGTTTCGGCCAGCTCTCCTCACGCGGGCTCGACCCGCGGCTCTACCAGATCGCCAGCCTCTCGGGCCTCCTGCTCTACGGGCTTCTCGCGCTCGACTTCGAGGTCGGACTCGCGCGGGCGGCCACGATCCTGGCGACGGCGCTCTGCACCCAATATGCCTTCGGCCGCATCCGAAAGCTCCCTGCCTACGAGCCCAAGAGCGCGCTGATTTCAGGCCTGTCGCTCTGCCTCCTGCTCCGAACGAACTCGCTGGCGACGGCCGCAGCGACAGCGGTGGTCGCGGTCGCCAGCAAGTTCGTCGTCCGGTGGGACGGCAAGCACGTCTTCAATCCCACCAACATCGGCCTGGTGTCGATGATGCTGATCGTGGCGCCCGTCTGGGTCTCGCCCGGCCAATGGGGAAACGCCGCCTTCTTCGCGTTCCTCATGGCCTGCATCGGCGGACTGGTGGTGAATCGCGCGGCGCGCAGCGACGTCACCGTCGCCTTCATCGGGTCCTACGCCGCGCTGCTGCTCGCCCGCTCGGTGTGGCTGGGGCAGCCGCTCACGAATCCGCTCCAAGGTCTGCAGAACGGCGCGTTCCTGCTGTTCAGCTTCTTCATGATCTCCGACCCACGCACCACGCCGAGCTCGCGAGTGGGTCGCCTGGTGTTCGCCATGCTCGTGGCGGCGGGTGCCCTGTTCGTCCAGTTCGTGCTCTACCGCACCAACGGCCTGCTGTGGTCGCTGGCGCTCTTCTCCATGGCGGTGCCATTGATCGACCGCCTGCTCCCGGGTCGCGCTTCGAGTGGCGACCCGTCGCTCCCTGCCTCGCTTCCCTGGAAAGGAGTCACTCATGCCACGCCTCTCGCGCCGGTCGTTGCGCTGGAGCCTGGCGGTCCTGCTCGCGACGTGGCCCGCGGTCGCGCATAGCTTCTGCGGGTTCTACGTGGCGCGTGGCGACGCCCAGCTCTTCAATCATGCCTCACAGGTGGTGCTCGTGCGCGACGGCGATCGCACGGTGCTCACCATGGTCAACGACTTCAAGGGCTCGCCCAAGGAGTTCGCGATCGTGGTGCCCGGTGCCCACCGTGCTCGCCAAGGGACAGATCCACATCGGCGACAAGGCGGTGGTGGAACACCTCGACGCCTTCTCCGCCCCGCGTCTCGTCGAGTACTTCGATCCCGATCCCTGTCCGCGCTATCCGGCGGCGGCACTGCTGCAGATGGGGGCCGCCAAGTCCCAGATGCTCGAGGAGAAGTCCATGGACCGCGCCGCCTCCGCGCATGGCGTGACCATCGAGGCACGCTACACCGTGGGCGAGTACGACATCCTCATCCTCTCCGCCACGCAGAGCCAGGGACTCGAGGACTGGCTGATCCAGGGCGGCTACCGGGTGCCGAAGGGCGCCGCGCGCGTGCTCGAGGGGTATCTCAAGCAAGGGATGAAATTCTTCGTCGCCAAGGTGAACCTCAAGGAGCAGCAGAAGCTCGGCTTCACGACTCTGCGGCCGATCCAGGTGGCGTACGAGTCGCCCAAATTCATGCTGCCGGTGCGCCTCGGCATGGCGAACGCGGAAGGCGCGCAGGAGCTGTTCATCTACGCGCTCAGCCGCCGGGGCCGGGTCGAAGCTGTCAACTATCGCACGGCCAAGCTGCCCTCCGACGCCGACGTGCCGATCTACGTGAAAGACGTATTCCCCGACTTCTACCGCGCGGTGTTCGATCGTCAGTCCCGCAAGGACGAGCTGTCGGTCGTCTATACCGAGTACGCGTGGGACATGGGGTGGTGCGACCCGTGCGCGTCGCAGCCGCTCACTCCGGACGAGCTGCGCGCGCTCGGCGTGTGGTGGCTCGATGACCCGCGGCGCCCAAGCGACGACGCCCTTCCTCACCCGGCTGCACGTGCGCTATGACCGCGCACACTTCCCGCAGGACCTGGTTCTGCAGGAGACCGCCGATCGCGTGAATTTTTCAGGCGCGATACGTGCTCCGACACGAGTGGACCGGAGACGGCGACTGCGCGAACGCTCGTGAATATCGCCTGGGCCTACCGCAGCGTCGCGAGAAGGAAGCCCACACCCTGGCCGAGCTGACCGGTTGGGATCTGCCCGAGATCCGCGAGCGCATGGCGCTGCAATCCGACTGGACGCATCGGGGCGAGCACTTCGATACGGTGCAGTGGTGGGAGCGCATCTGGAAGAACTAGACACAGAGCAGGAGGCCGTGCGGTGCCTTGGAAGGCGCGAATCGCAGACGGGTGTGATCGGGGCGACCCCGACGTGCCGCTCGCCCGGCGAAACGGGCGCGAGACCGGGGTATCAGCAGGCGCGAGGAGTTCGGGATGCCGCGCCCTTGGTCGAATCCGCCCGTCGCCCGCTCGGGCTTGATGGTGTTGATGCTGATCCTGGCTTGGGCGCGGCCTGCGTTCGCCGAGCCAGGACGCTGGGGCTTCGGGGGCGGCGCCGCGCTCGTGGAAGGATATGCCTCCGGCTGGGTGACGGGTTCGACGGGACGGCGTTTCCATACCTCAGCGTGGAACACTGGTCTGGCGGAGCGCTTTGGCTGCGAGGCGAGGCGGGCTACCAGGGGTTTCGCAGCGGTTCGGGGATCTCGGCGCACGAGGCCGACTGGGTCCCCCATCGGTATTGGCTTCCGCCTGCAGAAGGTCACGCCCGTCGGGATCGGCGCGTATTTCGAGTTCTACCCGACACTTTACTTCCTGCGCTGGCTCGACCACCCCGGCTACGACTATGCGGGCCTCGGAGCTGTCCGCAGGTGGCGCGGGATCGTTCCCGGCTGCATGAGCGGCCTCGGCCTGCGGGTCAAGCCACGGCCAGTCGATCACCATCGATTACGGACTCCCGCTTCCACCGCTCGTTACGACCGGCTGACGATCTCCACCCTCTGAGGCAGGAACGGATTCGGGGTCGGCATCAACTGGAGGCCCGCACACTGAAAGAAACCGCGATGCCATCGGGCGAATCCAAGCGGCTGTCGTTTCGCGGAGGTCGCGGAGGAAGACTCATGATCACGCCGTCGGCGACTGCTGCGCATTTCTCTGGGGCGCGTGGGTGGTGCTGTGGCTGCTGGCGGCGGCCTGGAGCGCCCGAACCGTGGCGCGCGAGATCGTCGGCGTCGCGACTCGCGCTACAGCGATCCTCATGGCGGCGGGCTGGTTTCCTGCTGTTCATCCGTCCCGGCCGCATCGGCTCGATCGGCCGTCCGCTGTTTCCACTGGCGCAATGGATCGCCTGGCTCGGGGGTCGTGCTCGCCACGATTGGCCTCGGATTCACTGGCTGGGCGAGAATCCAGATTGGTCGCTTCTGGAGCGGCTACGGTCACACTCAAGGAAGGCCACGAGCTGGTGCGCTCCGGACCGTACGCCGTGACCCGGCACCCGATCTACACCGGCTTGCTGCTGGCGCTGATCGGAACATGGCTGACGCGCGAGACGCTGGCGGGAATCCTCGGGCTCACGCTAGTGATCGCTGGGCATCGTCCTCAAGGTCAGGCTCGAGGAGCGACTGCTGCTCTCACTTCGGCGACGCGTACCGCGAGTATCGCGCCCGCGTCCCCGCACTGATCCCCCGGCCGTGGTGACCCGACGGGCGCCCGCTCGCGCTAGGTGCGGCGTCGTGTCCTTGGCACCACCGCCGAAGGAATCCCATGAACAGGTCCTTCGCTCGCCGCTTCAGACTGTCGGCGATCGCCTTCTGGTTCTGCACGAGCGCGCGCCTGGCGCTGTCGGTGGGTGGCCTGCTGCTGCGAGAGCAGCGCGGCGCTTGGCGTCCTCCTCGAGCTTGGTGCGCTGCTCGACCAGCGCCTGGGAGAGCTTGCCCGCCAGGCGGTCGCGCATCGCCCGGCTGTCGAGCTGGACATGCGGCGCCTTGGCCGGGCCGCTCACCTTGAAGTCCACGAGCACGTTGCCCTGAGCATCCGCGAGGCGCGCGGCTGGCGAACGCCGCGCCGCCGTCGAGCTTCGCCACCACGTCGGGCGGGAGCGTCACGCTCACTGCGTAGTCGAGGCGTCCGTCGAGACCCACGCCGCCCACGAGCTGCCACTTGCCGGTCTTGCCCTCGAGCGTCACCGGATCGGTGATGAAGCGCCCGCGCTCGACGCGGAACGGCATCTTCAGGTCGCGGAAACGGACCTCTTTCAAGGACGGCATGCCGAGCGTGGCGGGCGACCGTCTGGAGCGCGGGGCCGGGGCCGAGCGAGCCATCCGAGACCAGCGCCAGACCGGCCGCGGTGAGCGTGCGCTTGAGCGCGTCGGGCGTGGTGCCCGCGCCGGAGAGATCGAAGGTTCGTGTCGAGCGATCCGTGGAGCCAGCCGCGCGCGGGCGTCCACGCCGACAGGAGCGCATCGGCCTCGACCGTGTCGACCTTCGCCTTGACGGCGAACTGCGGCACCGCAGGATCGGTGAGGTCGAAGCGCGCGCGCCTTCACGGCGCCGCCGTAGCCGTGCAGCGCGTAGCTCGGCACCTCGAGCACGCCCGGTGTGAGCCCGACCGCGTGGCGCTCAGGTGCGACACGTCGAGCTTCTGGTTCTTGAGCCGCTCGATCGCCACCGTGCCTTTCCCGCGCGCGTTGGGCAGCACCGGGCTTCCCGGCGTGACCGGCAGCAGCTCAGCCAAGTCAGGTAGGGCGAGCGCAGCGGTGAAATCCACTCCCGCGGGATCGACCTTGCCGATCTTGCCCATCAAGGCGAGTGGGCGCGTGATGGTGGCGTCGAGGGTCACCGCCGATTGACCGGCCTTCATGGTGAAGTTGCGCACCGTGGCCTTGGTCGTGGCAGAATTCGAGGTCGGCATCGACCCGATCGATCTTCTTCGGGAGCTGCGGGGTCTCGACGCTCACGCCGACCAGCTTGGCGCGGCCTTGCAGCGCCAGTGAGCCAGGTCCTTGGCGCGACCCTGGCCGCCGCACGCGCACGGCCGCCAGACCGGTGAGCTTCGTGTCCTTGGGCGCGACGAGCGGCGCGACCGCGGCCAGATTGACCGGCCCGTCCATCGTGAAGCGGACGTACGGATCCGCGAAGTGCGCCACGTCGATCGCGCCGGTGATCGGCGCGAGCGGCCGGCCGTCAGGAGCCCGTCACCCGCGCGCTGAGCCGCGGGATCGGAGGCGAGTCAGGCGCGATCCGCGCGGAGAGCGACAGCGCCTCGACGCCGGCCGGCGCGTCGGGATAGTGGAACGAGCCGTCGGCCACCGCGAAAGCTCCGGTGAGGCTCGGCATCTTCCCGGGCCACAGCGGCCCATGGATGCCAGATCGAAGTCGAGGCGCCCTGCGCCGCGAGATGCCGCATCACGGCGCTCGGCGTCCGCCGCCGCCAGGAAGTCGAGGATGTCGCCGAGCTCGACGCCGATGGCGCGCGCGCGCGCAGGTTCACGCGCCCCTGCGGTCCCGGGTCGTCGACCACGCCCTGGAGCGCGATCTGCGTCTTGCCGAATCCGATCGCCAGCCGCTCGAGCGCGAGCCTGCTTGGTGGTGGCATCGGACGCGCCGCGGTGCTCGATCTTCCACTCGAGCTTGGCGAGCGAGGTGATTCAGGTCGGCGACCCGCGCGGCGGACAGCGGTCCGAACGCCAGCGCCGAGAGGGTGGTCTGCCCGGAGGGTGGCCACGCGCGCACCGCCCTCGCGCAGGGCCAGCGTCATCTTGCTGTCGAGCTGGAAGGTGGTGCGACGCGCGCGCTTTTTTTGGTCGTCGATCAACGCGTGGCCGCCGTCGATGCGCAGCTCGCTCAGCTCGAGGTCCATCGGCTTGGCCTGCGCCCCGGGCGGGCCGGCGCCCCGGCGCGGCCGATGCCGTCGAAGTTCGTGGTGCCGTCCGAGGACGCACCAAGCAGATGCAGCATGGGCTGGTCGAGGATCAGTCGCCGCACTAAGAGCCGGCGCCCGAGCAGCGCGAACACGTCGAGATCGACGAGCAGCGCGCGGGCCTGAAACGCGGAGCCCGCCGCGAAGCCCTCCGGCTCGGCGAGCTCGACTGCCTTCACCGTGAGGCGGACCGGAGGGAAAATGCCGATGCTTCGCGTCGGCGGCGCCGCGTCGCGCCAGCGAGCGCGCAAGCTGCGCCTGCACCAGCGCGCGCGCGAGTGGGCGGAAAGAGGATCGCCATGGCTCCCCCAGGCCACGCCCACGAGCGCGAGCGAGGCGGCGAAACCACAGCCACCCGCGGCCGCGGAGGAGTTGATGAGCGGCGCCATGGCTGGCCGATACTGCCACACGTGAACGCGTCGGGTGAACCCGCAGCCCTCGCCGCTCTCCCGCGAGCATCGCCTGGTGGCCGCGATTCGCGTGCGCTCGGCCGCCGAGGCGCTCGGCGCGGCGAAGCGATCGCGCGCGGCGGCATCAAATTCCTCGAGATCGTTCACCGTGCCCGAGGCGCCGAAGGCGATCGAGGCGCTGGCGAGCGAGTCGGATGTCGTTGTGGGCGCGGGCACGGTGCTCACAGCGGAGCAGGCGCGCGCGGCGCTCGCGGCGGGCGCGCGCGCTTCCTCATCGCCCCAATCTCGCGGGCGGTCGCCGAGGGTGGCGCTGGAATCCGGTGTGATGTACTGCCCGGGCGCCTACACCACCAACGAGATCCTGGCGGCCCGCGAGATGGGCGCGCATCTGGTGAAGGTGTATCCGGTCGGTCGCGGGCGGACCGAACTACATCAAGGTGATCCGCGACCCTCTGCCGGATGTCCCCATGCTCGCGGCGGGCGGAACGTCGCTCGAGAACGCATGCTGCCGTTCCTGTTGGCCGGGCTGCATGGCCGTGGGACTCGGCGGCGCGCTCTGCGATCCAAGCTCGTCAGGAAGGCAGCTGGAACGGAGGCTCGCCTCGCGATCGCGCGCCTTCGCCCAGCGCCTGACCCAGGCCTTCACCACGGGAATGCTCGCCAAAGCCGGAGCCTGGCGCTCTTCGCGCTCTTCCTCAGCAATACGTAACTG